>OLPA01000263.1_pt1 | contig 47876 bp, 36 predicted proteins | sample 1672811 | NCBI WGS metagenome assembly OLPA01 (sample SAMEA3136726, study PRJEB25190) | human gut metagenome | biome: human gut; feature: human-associated habitat; material: faeces | place: Austria | collected 2013
GCTTCTGCCCTGACAGCCTTGGAGATTCGTTCCGATTTCAAAGATGTTGACCTTAAAAATATTGATCCTGCCAACTATCAGAAATCAGCGTTCCTTGCTACCATGGCGAGAATCAGCAACCTCAATGAGAACCTTCATTTGGACGAGTATGCGCCCCTCACCCCCAGTGTCAATTCGCAGATTGTCATGCAACTTGCCGCAGCAAGAGAGACCGGAGACATGAAAGAAGAAGCACTGATCCATTCCGGTATTAAATCTATCGAAGCTGCTATCCGTGTGTACGTCGACAAGTATGCAAAGACGGCTAAGATCAGGGGAATTGTTGAAACCTTTGCCAAGAAGTTGGAGAGCCAGAAATCTTTTGAACGGACACGGAAGCAGATTGCAGAAAGCCAGGAGCGCAAAGCGGAAATTAGAGCCAAGATTGAAGTCATCAAGGGAAAAATTGATGATGCAAAAGCGGCAAAATCGTTTAATGAGACGATCGATAAGCTCGATTTTAGCAAAGACGTAGCTACTAAGACAGGCAAGATTATTGAGAAGGCACAGGCGTCGGTTCGTGAGCAGATAGAGGCTGTCGGTGAGCGTAAACTTTCCAAAACTGAAGCTGAGGGTATTTGTGCCGGGTTTACAAACTATGCAAAAAACTTGCAGGCCAAGGTTTGTGTTGACATCGAAAATGAAGTTAATCGGTTTATCAAAGAGCAGTGTGATCAGCTGACCGCAGCGTATGTAGAGCGGCTTCAATCGTTTGCTAAAGATGTGAATTTGGGTGAGCTTCAAATCGATCCCGTTAAAATTTTGAGCGGTGAAATTGAAAGTGCCAACCGGATTGCTGCTATCATAAATTCTGCAACTGACACGGAATCGGTCAAGGTCGGTGAAGAATGGATTGAGAACACAAGCAAAAAGTGGTACAAGCCTTGGACATGGTTCCAGGAAAAGGGCCATTGGCGCAGTGTTTACGAGGATCGAGAATTTGTCGATGGGAAAAAGCTCGCTGATGCATTCTTTACACCTGTCCGGGAAAATCTGTATCAAAATCAGCGGGACATCAATGAGTCTACCAAAAAACAGGTCAACAAGATTAAGAAAGAGTTCAAAGAAAGATTTGTTGAGTTGGATCGGGCCTTGAAGAAGAAACTGGCTGAATTGGAGCAGTGCGCTTCTGATGAAAACACTCAGGATGAAATTATCCGCCAGACTACGGAACGACTGAATTGGCTTACCGATATTCAAAATCGTGTAAATGCGATTCTTGAAATCTAATTTGCAAAGAAAATAAGATAGGAGGTTAATCAAGATGTCGATCAGCAAAGAGTTTATGGAAGCCGTCGATGCGAGAAATGAACTCCGCACTCGTATCATGCTTAGCAATTACATGATTACTGATCCCAGCTTTGGTGAGTTCGATGAATCCCTTGCCTATGCTTTGAATGCTATGCCGGATCTGATTGTTCCGCATGACGGCGAGGAACTCAACTATGACAGAGCTGCGTGGACTAAGGCGTATCTGGACAACCAGTGCAGTACGGTGGTCAATAATTTTTCCAAAGAACGCATTGATCTATTGAGAAATATGTGTGCCCACATTTATGGTAAGAAGGTAGAGGAAACGCAGCGGCAGAAATTTGTGGCCGATGTTCAGGCCAGACGGGAAAAAAGCACTTTGCCCAAAAAGCAGATTGGTGTTGCTGCTGTGGGGGGCGGTGTTGTTGTTGCCGCCGCTGGAATTGCAGCTTCCTCTACGCCCCTCACTATCGCCGGCGTCGTGGTAGCTGTTGCCGGTGGAGCTATCATTATGATGGACAGATAAGGGAGGCTGGGTAATATGGCTGATACAGCTTTGGACAACTTTAAGCAGCCTGCAACTCCTACTCCTAGTCATGAGGAACTTCAGAGCGGCCTTATTCAAGCATTGCAAGTCGTTGATGATATTGTTCTGAAGAACTATGTGACCAAGATTAAAGACCTAGATGTTATTCCGCTAGCTGACGAACTCAATATTCCTCTTGATCCGGCAGTTGGAAAAGCAAATCTGGCTAAAGATGTTCGGTTCTTCAAAATAAACCAGATGGTTTATGAGAAAGATGAGTTTTCTACATATAAATTTGCGAGTGTCTTTAATGCACTGTCAACACTGAATTGTTCCGTTTTTATTATCATTGATAGTGATGGCCGGAAGGCTGATTTTTACATGGGTGTCCGTTCTGTTGATTCTGAGCGTAGTACTCTATCCCTTCGTGACACGTTGAAAAATTCCCTGAAAGGGCAATTCCCGGGCATTAAGTTCCCGGAGAAAGACCTTATGAATGATGATATGCGGATGATTCTTCATAAAATCAATGCGCATAGCATCTCCGCAGTTTCATGTGTCGCAAACACCAAGGATTCCAATATTCGTGATAATCAGTCGTTTGTTCAAGGGCTGGAAAAACTGCTGTTCTCGATGCAGGGCAAACCATTTACGGGGATTTTCATCGCTAACGGAACTACTCAGAAGCAGTTGACTGAGCTGCGGCAGAATTATGAGAATATCTATACGCAGTTGGCTCCCTTTGCGAAAACGCAAATCAGCTATAATTCCAACAGCTCCATGAATATCTCACAGTCTAGCACCGTTGGTAAATCCATCAGCACAACCATTACCAATAGTTTTTCGCATACAGCGTCCAAAGGCAAAACGGTTACTACCAATGATACGGAAGGTCGCTCTACTCCGGGCGCAGCGAGTAAGGCCGTGGCTGGCCTGTCTATCGCTTCCTCCGTCCTTGGTGTTGCTCTTGCTATACCGACTGGGGGTGCCAGTATCGGCATCGGCCTCTTAGCTTCTCAGGGTTTGAACCAGCTTGGACAGGTTGTTGCAAGCACTAAATCTAAGAGTCACTCCTATGGAGAAAGCTATAACGAAGGCGAGAGCGATACTACGGGCGGTTCTGATTCCAGGCAAGAGGGAGAAAACGAATCCGTTACGGATTCCAAGGCAATCACTACCGGCACTGGTGAGGCGCTTCTACTGAATGCCGAGAACAAAACAATTAGCGACATTCTTGAACGCATTGATCTTCAGTTAAAGCGGCTGCGGGAGTTTGAAAGCCTCGGTATGTGGGAGTGTGCTGCCTATTTTATTTCTGACGCATCGAACCAGTCTGCTGCGGAGATTGCTGCTTCTACATACAAGGCACTAATGAGAGGCGAGAATTCTGGGGTTGAAGTTTCCGCAATTAACACATGGAACATGAATTTTGCAGAGCAGGCCCCGAAGGTAAAGGTAATTCAAGATTACGTGACACACTTCATCCATCCTGTGTTCGGTTATAAAACTGGTGATAAGGTCATAGAGGTTACTCCCTGTTGCTTGGTCAGCGGGAATGAACTTGCCTTGCACATGGGCTTGCCTCGGAAGTCTGTTTGCGGGTTCCCCGTGATTGAACACGCTGATTTTGGAAAAGAAGTCAACTACGTGGATGGCCATACGGACGCTGCGTCTATCAAGCTTGGCAAGATTTTTAACATGGGTAGCGACGGCCCCAGCGATGTGAAACTGGATATCAACAGTTTGGCAATGCACACCTTTGTTACCGGCTCCACAGGATCAGGAAAGAGCAACACGATCTATGAGTTGCTCCGCCAGCTCAACACACACGGTATCAATTTTATGGTGGTCGAACCGGCCAAAGGTGAGTATAAAAACATATTTGGGGATAAACCCGGAGTTACGGTTCTCGGAACAAATCCGGCGTATATGCAGCTCCTCAGAATCAACCCGTTCAAGTTCCCTAAAAAGATTCATGTTTTGGAGCATATAGACCGGCTGGTGGAGATCTTCAATGTCTGCTGGCCAATGTATGCTGCCATGCCTGCTGTACTGAAAGATGCGTTGCTTCAGGCATATCAGGTTTGCGGTTGGGATTTGGCTGCATCCAGAAATGTCTATTCTCCTGACCTGTTCCCGACTTTTCTTGACCTTCAGAACGAACTTGTTGAAGTGATTCGGAGTTCGGCCTATTCCGAAGAAGTCAAAAGCAATTACCTTGGTTCCCTGGCCACCCGAGTTAAGTCGCTGACCAATGGCTTAAATGGACAGATTTTTTCCGCTAACGAAATTGATAATGCGATTCTGTTTGACCGCAATGTTATCATTGACCTGAGCAGAATCGGATCGTTGGAAACGAAGTCGCTTATTATGGGTATTCTGGTTATGCGGCTCAATGAACACCGCATGTCGTTTTCGGAGGGGATGAATATTCCTTTGCGGCACGTTACAGTGCTGGAGGAAGCCCACAATATTCTTAAACGAACGTCCTTCGAGCAGAACTCCGAAAGCCCCAGCATGAGCGGAAAGTCTGTGGAAATGCTCTCCAACTCTATTGCTGAAATGCGAACCTATGGTGAAGGATTTATTATTGCGGATCAATCTCCTGGTGCCGTGGATCTTTCTGCGATTCGCAATACAAATACAAAAATTATCATGCGTTTGCCCGATGAATCTGATCGCCGTAGTGCAGGTAAATCGGCGGCACTGAGAGATGATCAGCTTGATGAGATTGCTAAACTTCCGAAAGGCGTTGCGGTGGTCTATCAGAATGACTGGCTTGAACCTGTCCTTTGCCATATCTCCAAATACGCCGGTGAGGAAACTCCCTATGAGTATAACTCCGACGATGCATATCTGAACTTGAAATGTGATGATGAATGGGTAAAGACGGAGTTGCTCAAACTTTTAATGGGAAACAGGTTGCCCTCTCCTCCTGAGATTGCGATTGATAGACTGCAAGAGGAACTTCCTTATGCTACGCTTTCCACCAAGAGCAAGATTAGGGTCAATCAGTTGATCAGAGAGTACAAACAGGAAGGTTCTTTGCGCCTATGGAAAGATGAGCATTTTTCTGATCTTTCAAAAGTGACAGTTGAATTGCTGGATTGTAAATCCAAGGTAGAGAATAGCATTAAAGCTGCATTGGACTTTGATGATCTTAATCGTAGCTTTATGAAAATGATTCAGGAACACACTGTCAATGCCAGCAATGAACTCGCACTGTCCATCAGCCAATGCTTCATGAAAGCCTTTACAATAGATCATCCTGATCAAATTAACATTTATGCCGCTTGGCAGGATGCGATTAAAAAGCACAAGGAGGCCATTGTATGATGGGCATAGCTTCCAATCCATTTTCCCGTTCAATAGAAACTAGAGAAACTAGATTTAGCGATTGTCCCTTGGCGTATAAGGCCAGGGAAATCTCACCCGAAACAATCAATGAGGAAGTCCTTGATAGGCCACTAGCAAAAGATCCGGAAGCAGCTAAAAACTTTTCTTCCGCTGTGGAAAATCCTACGAGAGAACTCACAGAAGATGAGAAAAAGCAGCTTCAAGAAGTCCTTGGGTGGAGTGATAAGCAGATCGGAAAATGTACGATTGATGCTGAAGGTATCATTCACTACAAAACGGATCGTTGCGATTTGGAAGGCAAGACTTCTGAAAACGGTGTTCCCTATGAGCGGAAGCAAGTTAAAATCAAAGGAGTTATTATTGAGGGAGTCTTTCCTGAATTTGATAGTGCCTTTGACGCATACTTAGATCCGGAAGATTACACATCCAAGAGTTATGCCACAAAGTGCAACGCAAAACTGAAAGAAGCCGTAAATAGAGATCCAGAACTCAGGAGCAAATTTACCCAAAGTCAGTTGGAGCAGATCGAATCAGGAGTTACACCTGATGGGTATGTGTGGCATCATAATGAGGAACCTGGAAAGATGCAGTTGGTCAAAAAGGTAGACCATGATCGGTGTATAGGCGGTGCGGCGCATACTGGCGGTAGTGCTTTGTGGGGGCCGGATAGTGTGGCCAAGGAACAGAAAGGAGAGCGTTTTTAATGAAGCGGATTTCTGTTAATCCGAAAGAAAACGCTGACACAAGCATTTGGGCGGAAGTGGAGAAAAACTTCAATATTTCGGTGCGTAAGGATATAAAAGATTTTTTAGCCGTAAATGCTGGTGGGCGTCCAACTAGGAATATCATTGTGGCCCAGGGGGAAGAATACGAGGTGAGAATCTTTCTTTCCCTGGACGCAAAAGATCAGTATTATTATATTAAAAAGCCTCTACTGGACTTTTTGCAGAGAACCAAAGGTAGAATTATTCCGATTGGCATAGATTCCGGTGATAACTACTACTGCGTCAACAATGAAACCGGAAAGGTGTATTATTGGAGTATGGAACTGGATGAATACTACTGTATTGCGGAAAATCTGGAAATATTTGTAAGCCTTTTTGAGTGATATGTGGTTTGATTTCTTATATGGTAGTGTGTAATAAACAGGCACTCAAAATAAGGTCTAATGCAGAAAACTGTGGCCAACCGACTTTCGTAGGGGTTGGCCACAGTTTTTAATGTATTATGCTCATATTTCTATAAGGTGAACATCTTTGCCAAGTGTATGGGCACAGCGCATTGTAAATAGAGTCCCTCCGTGATCTCTCCCGTCATAGACAGCAATAACTCGCTGAGACTGCTGTACCATATAGCGATTTCGCTGCATAAAACAGGATGGAACGTACTTTTCGCATTCTACTTTAATCCCATCGCAGGCCCGCAACAGTTCGTGGAACTGCTGATCTTTCGTTTTCAATCTCCTTGCATAAGGAATAGCTGCCTCCAAAAATAACTCTGGGTTCTGCCTTTTTTCTTCGGCCACGATAGAAGCGAACATCAGGTCAACTCCTTCAGCAAAGCCGGATATGAACCGTGTATATCCATCCTCAATCGCTGACAGGATTTCATGCCTAAGTGCTTGCTTTACATAGTCGCCTTGCTTTTCGGAAATGTCCCTGTGCCCGGTCACGCAACAAGTTTTCCCATCCACTGCAAATCCTCCCTTTTATGATAATAACCGATTTTGGTTAATATGATTATATACCGTGCTCGGTTAATATTCAAATAAAAGGGGGCTTGTGCATCGTGATTTCTTATGAAAAATTGTGGGTGACGATGAAGAAACGAGGAATCACGCAATATGCGCTGATAAAAAATTTCGGCATAAGCCCTGCGCAAATTACTCGCTTAAAGCGGAATGAAAGCGTAAGTACGCACACGATTGATATGTTTTGCGGAATATTAGACTGTAACGTTGAGGATATAATGGAGCATATCAAAGAAGATAAATAAAAAAACTGGGGTGCTATGGTTCAATGCCATAGCACCCCAGTTCCATTATCCAATCAGAAGTTTTCTCGCCTGTTCACCGTTCCGGCACCTGCGGTTCAGAACATACCAAGCCGCTTCTTTCCACTCCCGATCTGAGTAGGCAGTAATATCAACTTCTTTGAGCTGCGGGAAATGCCGGTCGGATTTGGGGAGAAATCTTAAATCAGAGATGTAGGTGCAATTTTTTTGCTGTGCTAATCGTTCCAATAGTTCCATCATTCACCCCCATAAAAGATTGGTCTGCCGATGGTAGTAAACCCCTCTTGGCCGGTGATGACCACATTGTTGGCACTAAAGGCACAGTGCAGAATCAGAATATTGCCACTCTCGTCCCAGCCACAGACGATCCCAACATGGGAGTCCTCCGGGTAAAAGACCAAATCACCGATCTGCGCCTCCGCCCAGGAAATACTGGTACAGTATCCGTGCTGCGCCATAGCGCCACCACCGTGGCCAATGATGTACTCGCCGCCTGTGGCATTGTAGAATACCCAGTCCACAAAGCCGGAACAATCCAGGCCGTAGGGCCGGTAGGTGCCTGTGGTGCTGCTGCCTGCCGCAGTGACCTCCGTGAGCTGCCCCCAGCGGCTGTCCCAGCCCAGGACAAGGCTCTTGATAGCGATAGGTAATCCACCGCTTTTATCCCGGTGTTACCAGGACAGTCAGGGTGGATTTTCCCCCGCTTCACACCGTGCTTGCGACTTTCGCCGCACACGGCGCACCATCAATGCAGATTATTTGTTGCGTGTATGCGAATTAACCAGTTTATCCCTAAAACCTTTGATTTTCTTTTGCGCTTTGGTATCGAACTCGCTGATATCCTGATTAGGATTATTCACAGCATCAAGGCATTTTCTGTGCATAGAAACCAGATTGTTGACACGGTTTACTTTGTTCAGCGGGAGATTGGGGTCAACTCTATGAGTACATGGCGTAACTGATATCAGCCATCCGCCGCATATTCGACATTTCAGCCTGTCTCGGTTGAGCGCATAGGCTCTGTTCATAACGAATTCGAAGTTGTTGAGTCGTCCCCATTTGCTGTAACAGACAGCGCGGGCTGTACTCTCTGAGTACATTTCATCAAGTCGCGCATTCATGCGATTCTTTTTCGTGCGTTTAAAATAGTGCTGCCTGCCCTCTTCTGAGTATGGCGTTTCCGCCTGAGCTTTCACAATAGTCATTTCCCACTGGCAAAAGGAGAGCGCGGTAAAACCGATGTATATATCGCGGTATTTTATCGAGGGAATTTTCTGCTGATGCTTTTGATGGATATGGGGGAGATTTTGCGTTTGGTTTGCTGGTATCCATCTGCCGCTGTATTGCTTCAGACGATCTTTGGCAATCATCTGCAATCGGTGAGAGTGCCGCCGCAAGGCAACACTCACCCATGTACAGCATTGGTAATACTGGATAATCCCCCGGACTTGGCTGTTGATGCGATTGATTTCCCAGATAAACTGTTCCTTACTGAAATTTCTTGGAATTTTCTTTATGCTTTCCGCAATACTATCGACTTTCCGCTGTAACCGTTCTCTATCTGGTATCGTTTTTGTGATATAGCCTGTTCTGCTGTTTCCCGGTATCATTTTGAGTTCGTAACCAAGAAAGTGGATGTGTTTCCTTCGGACATCTGTTATCAGCGTTTTTTCCGTGGATAATGTCAGCTTGAGTTTACTTCGCAGAAACGTTTGTAATCTGGCTTTCCATTGTTCAGCATGGGCACGGGTGTCTGTGATGATGACAAAATCATCTGCGTACCGTATGAGCCATCCCGGAGCGAGCGACGTTTGATAAAGAGATTTCCGCTTGGTTCCCTCGGTCCGGTAGGTGCGCCGGGTATTCTTTCTCTCCCACTGTTTGGCCACCCACTCATCCATAATGTCCAAATAGGCATTGGCCAGCAGTGGGCTGATAATTCCTCCCTGTGGGGTTCCGTACTCATTCACGGCACATTCATCCATAATCCCAGCCCTCAGCATTGCTTTGACGATTTGCAGTACACGCCTGTCCTTGATGCCGATGTGATACAGACGCCTTAGAAGGATGCTGTGGTCAATGTTGTCAAAGCATTTGCTGATATCCCCTTCAACAATCCAGTATTTGGCCGACACGTGCGATACCTGATTGATACGTGCCAATGCCATCTCGGCATCCCGCATGGGCCGAAACCCATAAGAATGCGCAAAGAATTGTGCTTCCAGAATTGGTTCCAGCACGAGCTTCATGCACTCCTGCACAATGCGGTCTCGAATGGTGGGGATTCCCAGTGGACGTTTTTCGGCTTTTCCCGGTTTGTCGATGTATTTCCGGCGTATTTCCTGTGCCTCAAAATGCTTGAGTGCGCCTTGGATATCCTTTATCACCCACTGATAAGGTTTTTCCAGATAATCCTTTCGCATGGTTTTTAAATCAACGCCGGGGGTCTCACTGCCGTGATTGCTCTTTATGTTGTGAATTGCTGTGATAATGGTTGCTTCTGCTGACATGATTTCCAAAAGGCCCTTGAACGCTGGCCGACCGCCTGCGTCATAGACCTCTTTGCTGTGCTGATACAGCTTGTCTTGGATTCCGCGTAACTGTGTTTCGGTTTTTGGGCTGTCGAATTGTTGTGCCATACGCACCGCCTCCCCTCGGACTTGGTGTTTCTGGTTTTAGTCAGGTATGCCTACGGCTTCCTCGACTTCCTGTTCACATACAATCTGCACTGACTATGCCCCTTCGCTCCACCCCCATTACAGGGGCTTCATCACTACTACGGGCTCCTGCCCCGTGGATGAGCAGGTCATTTCCTACCTGCGCGGGTGGGAGTGTCATCCCTTTTACATTTTCATGTACCCGTCCACGGTTCCTTTGTTCCCTATGCTTTAGCTTTGCATATCGGTTTTAGTCCGTCCCTCTGGCCCGACTGCCATCTTTGGCTGGTGTGATCTTCTGCCAAAGACATTCGACCTTAATGGTTTTCTGCTGTTCTTCGCGGGTGGAAGCGTCGAACAGCGGCAGTACCCCGCTCCGGGGCTGATGGCTGTATTATCATCCTCTTCTTTACGAGCCTTACTCTCAGGACTTTTGTCGGCTGCAACAAGACATACTGGACATGACCGATTTGTAGCCTCCTGCGGGTGCGGCCATCTCAGACCGCACTACCGCTCTTTACCGAGCTTCGCACACACCACATGACACTATGATGTGCACGTCGGAGTTTCAGAGTTTTTGTTACCCGTCACACCGGGTCAGGCAGGTACTTCCCCTGCCAAATCAAGCATAGAGTTCAGATTTCTTGAGAAATCTGCCTTGTTTTATTGCGTATTTCTACGCAGATTGTCAAGGAACAAAGCGCACCCGCCCCAGAAGTAGTTGACCTTGCCCACCAGGGAACAGGCCGCACGGATGACTGCCTCACGCTCTGGGGACAGATCCTCCGGTAGGTTCAAAAGGACATCCTTGGCATCGGCAGTTATGTTCATCAGACTACCAATCAGGTCTGCCAACATTTCACGTTCCTCCAGCAGCTCCTGAAGCATTTCAAGCTGCTGGTCTGTGAAGCCATATTCTGTCGCCATTTCCTCCGCTGTTTTTCCGGTAATGGTGATCTTGAGGATGCGCTCTGTATATCCGTCATCGGCCCCCTCACTGCTCTCCGGGTGGTCGATTTCTTCTACTTCATGAGTGACGGTATTCATATCCCAAAAGACGGCCTCCAGCCGGTCGATCCGGTTTTCGTCCAGCGTAACCACATCTGTGGCGTCTGTATCATTGCTGCCGGCAACCTTGACCGCAAAGACAGCGAGTACGTCAACCCAGTCTGCCCCGGTGCCATCCATCACAACATCGTCATAGCTCTCCGCTGTCTGCAATTCCTCCAGGGCTTCGTTGTAGGCATAGTTGACCTGGGCCACAGCCACCGATACAGGTACACCGTCCTGACTGCCACCCTCCGCAAAGAAAATGCCGAAGGGGGACGCCGCAATCGCAGCCACAAGAATCAGGCAGAGGAGCACGATCAGCAGGATCACACCTCCTCCAGCAGCCAGAACGCCCTTGACCGCAGCCAGGGCTACACGCCCGACTGCCTTGGCAAATCGCATCGTGGCCTTTCCAGCCCTAGTTGCCGCCTGCTTTGTCCGCTGACCGGCCTTTTTGAGCATTTCTTTCTGGGCCTTTCGGCGGGCCAGGGCCTTTGCCCTCTGTGGCGGAGAAACCTGTCGCTGGACAGTCCTGCCGTTTTTCATAGCCAGCTTCCTCTTTTGGAGAACCGAACCCAGTTTTGGGTGGTTCCCATCCGTTTTGGGTGCATGAGCGGCTTTGCTGGCGGACTTCTTGCCTAACATTCTGGAGCCGCCCTCTTTTGCGGCAGGTACATTGGGTGCCGATCCACTTGTCCTGCGCTGAGCTGCTTGAGCGGTACTCCCCATGCGCCTTGTACCAGGGCTGGCCTTCTCACCATTCAGACGGGCGGCAGATGGCTCCGCCCCACCGTGAGATCTTTGCTGGCCGGATTCGATCTGGTGGGCCTGATCCCGTGTGTTGAATCTCTGCTGTTCGTCCTTTCGTGCCTTTGTTTTTTGTGCGTCCTTGATAGCCTTTTGTCTGCCTTGGGCCTGCTGCCTGCTTTGAGCGTTCTGCCGCTTTCCTCCATGTTGTGCTTTTTCGTCTGGGTCGGCACAATTTGTTGTGGAAAAATGGGTGGATTCTGTGGATAAGTTCCGCCCATAGTATTGAGCGGGAGCCGCTGTGTCTCCCTGGCTATGGACGTCAACCATGTGCGCCTCCAAAGAGGAGTCAGGCAGTGATGCTGGTTGGGCTGTGGCCGGGATGTTTTGTTCGGCTGCTTGACCAACCTCGTGGGACACAGGAGAGGCAGGCTCCGTAAGTGGGGCCTGCTCAGACGGCTGGGGCTGCGGTTCGCTCTGCGGCTGGGATTGCTCCGGCTCGGGATCTCTGCTTTGCGCCTTTTTCTGCTGACGCTGCTTGACAAATTCCTTTTTGGCCTTCTGCTTGATGGCGTCGCCTGCGGTTCTCGCCACACGCTTGCCGCCGCCTTCTACCTTATCGGTAGCATAACGCACCGGGTCTTTCTGGCCCGGTGCGTTGCGCTCCTGCTGCTCTTGATATTTTTCCTTGATGATGGACTTGGCTTCTTTGGGGACAACGCCGGAGGTTTTCACTTTCGGCTTTTCCATGGAGCCTTTCGTCTTAATGTCGGCCATGGCTTACCCCTCACCCGGCTTGGTACTCATCAGACGATACAGCTCCGTATCCTTGGGGAAGTCATTGATGAAGGGAACAATGGCCCCACCCACTTTAATCAGACCGTGACCGGCAGGAGCGTTGTTGACATGATCCATCTGGGTATCCGAGGTGCCCAGCAGCTTGGCCAGCTCCATCCGGTCGGATGCGGCCTGGTTGAACATCAGGAGGAATTCGCTGTTGGCAAACATGAGCTTTGCCGTTTCCGAGCGTAGGCACTCCTCCACATTTTGGGTGATGCCGGTCAGCATGGCCCCGTACTTTCTGAACCGTTTCCAGCACTTGTAGAGGAATTCGCTGCTGTACTGGTTGATGCTGCTTTGGCCCCTCCCGGAGCCGCTGGAGAAGAACAGATAGATCTCGTCGATATAGACGTGGGTGTACCTGCCCCGTTGCCGGTTGCGGATGACACGGTTGAAAATGGCGTCCAGCATGACCAGCAGGCCCACCGGCTTGAGGTTTTCGCCCAGATCCTGAATGTCAAAGCACAGCAGCCGGTTATTGGAGTTGATGTTGGTCTGGTGGGCAAACACGTTTAGAGTGCCGGTGGTGAACAGCTCCAGGGCCAGGGCAATATCATGGGCCATAGGCTCCTTCTGCATCATCAGGTCACGGTACAAGTCCTTCAGGGTGGGCGGCTCGCCCTTGAAATCCTTGAGGTACTGTTCATAAATATTTCCGGCACAGCGGTCAATGATGGACTTTTCCTTGGCTCCAACCTGACCGCTGCCCATAAGCTGCTCACACAGGGACATGATGAACTCGCTTTTCAGCACCAGGGGATTCTTGCCGTCGCCATACTCCGCCGACAAGTCGAGGGCATTGATGTAACTGCACTGGTCGCTGGAGGCCGAGATGGTAACGACTTCGCCGCCCAGTGCCCGAACCAGGGAGCCGTACTCCCGCTCCGGGTCTACCACGATCACGTCGTGGTCTGTGCCAAGGATCAGCGACGTCAGCTCCTGCTTTGCCGCCATGGACTTGCCGGAGCCGGGTACGCCGAAGAAAAAGCCGTTGCCGTTGAGGAGATTGGCCCGGTTGCAGATAATGAGGTTGTGGGAGACAGCATTGACGCCATAATAGACGCCGCCCTTGTCCTGGATCTCCTGGGCCTTGAAGGGCATAAGGACGGCGGTGCTTTCGGTGGTTAGGCTGCGCATGGCGTCCACCCGCTGGAGGCCGTAGGGCAGCACGGTGTTGAGGCCGTCCTCCTGCTGGTATTTGAGGGTGGAAATCTGGCATCCACGGCCCTGACCGATGGAAACCAGCGTTTCGGTGTCCTGATCCAGCTGCTCCAGCGTGTCGGCCAGATGGGTAATCGTCACCTGTCCCAGCATCAGGCCCTGGTCACGGGTGGTCACATCGTCCATCAGCTCACGGGTCTGAAGGCGGCTCTGCTCCAGGTGATACGGGATGGTGGCGTTGAAGTTGTTGAGGGAGTTCTGCCGCTGGGTAAAGCGGCCCACATCCGATTCAATGGCCATGATCCGCCGCTGGATCTCCTTCACCACCTCGTCGGTGGGGATGGGCAGGAGGTTGATGGAGATCATCATGTTCCGGGGCAGGTCGCACAGCTCCGTAATCATTTCGTCCTTGATGAAGCTGGCATAGTCCCGGAGGAACAGGACACGGCCCACCTGATCGCCCATCTCATAGTGGTCTTTGTAGAAGGTCATGCAGTCCGGGGCAATGGCGTCCCGGAAGTCGTTGCCCCGGTGAGCGATTCGGTTGAGATCGAAGTAAAAGTCCGGGTCATTGGGACGGAAGAAGTCATGGAACAGCCGCATACGCTCCACCACGTTGGTATCCCGCACGATGACGTCCATGCGGGACAGGTAGGTGCTCAGTTCCGTGCCAACCCGATTGAAGAAGGCACGGGCCTCCTCAATATTCTTCCGCTCCACGGAAATGGTGATATACTTCTCCTGGGTAAGGTTGTTGCTGCTGGCGGCGTTGTCCGTGAGTATGTCGTTATACTCCACCCGGTAGCGATCCTTGCCATCGCCAACCATCTTCATCAGCAGGTTGCGGCTGAACTCCTGCTGATTCATGGTGCGGTTAAACAGGGTGATCTTCACCAGCGCCCGCACCGGCAGAGAGTTGAGGAAAGCGCAGTAGCTGAGGAACAGCGCCTCCTTCTTTTCCGGCCCAGCCACCGCATAATTGACATCAAAAAAGCGCCAGGTCTTGGAGTAAAGACCGGCGACTTCAAAAATACCGTCCTTATGCACCTGTTTGATGGGTATAGACTGCTGGACGCTGCGGGGGATAAAAAACTTTTCGTGGTTTGGGTTTTTCCCCTTAAAGGGCTTGATCATTTCTTCTTTCCCTCCTGTCGCTTGGTTTCCGGGATAAAACGGTTTTGGGATTTCCAAACACGGTGATTGGACAGCAAAAAGCAGGATTTGAACCACACCCAGGCGAATTTTTCCAGCTTCATGCCGTTATACTGGAAAAAGCCAGCCACCGCAAAGGGAGCAGCCCCCAGAATACAGATCCAGCTCACCGATTCCCGGCCCATAAACCTGCTGAGCAAGGCATACAAGCCAACCGCTGTGCCTACGGCCAATGCAGAGCAGAAAAACTGCCGCATGGTCAGGCCGAAAAAAATGGTTTCCTGATAGGTCAGGATTTCCTTGTTGATTTTGATTTCCATAGATCACACTCCAAACATTTCCTTGGCGATGCGGTCGGCGGCTTTTACCAGTCCAACCAGCACCAGAAGATTGAAGATGGTTTCGCCCAGATAGCCCCAGACCTGAGTGATAACGGATGTTTCTGCATCAATGACAGGCGTTCCGCTGGAGGCATAGGCGGTGAAGATGATGCAGGCCAGCACCACCACGGCTCCCTCCATACAGACACCGATGTAGCTTTTAAGAAAGGACTTCCCGATAAAGGATGTGCTCTCCCCCGCAAAGGAGGAAAGGGCGATGGGCGAAAGAGCGGCATACATATATAGCTTAAAGAAGCGCCCATAGACCGTGAGGATCATAATAAAGGCCAACACCGTTATAAAGAGACTGCCCAGCAGCGTGACCAGCCACAGGGGGATGCTCTCCAGAAACCCCAGGCTGTTGATGGCGTCTATCATTTCTGTTGGCATGGTAATGGATGCTCCATCGGCCCCGCCGATGCTGCCTGCTGCGGTCGCCACAATACCGTTGCACACCGCAAAGATTTTCGTCAGAAAATCCAGCCCGTAGGTAATGGCCACCTTTGCCAATACAAATTGGATCAGGTGGCGCACCACATATTCCGGTCGTTGGAAGTCCCGGAAGCTGGCGGCGCTGCGAAAAAGACTGATTGCAAAGAACAGCACCAGCAGGCCGTAGCCGATTGCCTGCATCCCGCCATTGATGGTGACAATCGTGCTCCAGATCGTGCCGCCCTTGAAGGTTTCCGGCGACTGGGTCAGCAGGCCCCACATTTCCTCCATTTTGGTGTTCCATGTGGTAAATGCGTTTTGAAGGTTGTCTACAACCCAGTTGTTGTCCAAATTGATTCACCTCCAGGTGATAAAATTTCGGATATGGTTTGCTTGTCTGCCACCTTGATAATATGGCGTAATTGTGATAAAATATAGCCATGTCAGAAAGGGGGCTTTTCTATGCTGGATATTCGTCCGGTTTCTGATCTGCGCAACAAATTCAGCGAGATCGAGGAGACGGTCAAGAGCGGTCAGCCGGTTTACCTGACCAAAAACGGCTACGGTTCCATGGTGGTGCTCAGTCTGGAGCAGTATGCCGCATTGACGGATGAAGTGGAGCTGCGCCTGGACGAAGCTGACCGGGCTGCGGCGGCAGACAGTGTCCGCTATACGGAAGAAGAAGTATTTGGCAGAGTGAGGAGTCGGCTCCATGAACGGAAAGCATTATAAGCTGCGGTTTTTGCCGTTATTTGAAGATGACCTCTCGGAAATTGTGGATTATATTGCGTACCGCCTGAAGAACCCCATAGCGGCTGACCAGTTGGTTGATGCCGTTCAGGAGGCCATCCGGGAGCGCACCACCTGTGCGGAAGCCTTTGAGCCGTATCATTCGGCAAAGGAGCGGCAATATCCGTACTACCGGATCTACGTGAAAAACTATGTGATTTTTTATGTGGTGATTGGTGATGTGATGGAAGTACGCCGCATCCTCTATAATCGCCGGAATATCCCGGAGCATATTTAAGGGAACAGCCGGTCTGTCAGCAATAACAGACCGGCTGTTTTTTCTCTTAGATAGCGCCGATGGTGGTCAGGATCTCCTTTGCAAAGGCAATCATCAGCCCACCGAACAGGCAGAGGAAGCCCTGGGTGCGCTGACTGGCGTCATGGGACTGGATGCTCATGCCCACCTGGACAACGCCCCAGCCCAGGATGATGACGCCGATGGCCTTGATGATATTGAAAATGAAGTCGGAAAGGCTGTTGACGATGCTCAGCGGGTCAGTACCAGCGGCCATAGCGGGCACCGTGCAGAGAGACAGGGCCAGCACGGTCAAGGCCCCGGTAAAGTAACGCCGTCTGGCACGGCGCTTCATCGTGTTCAGCGTATTGGACTGCTCATTCTTCTTCATTAGGATTTTCATGTTCAGATTCCTCCATCGTTTCAAATTGATAATCGTCCAGAGAACGAAAATCGTAGGGTAGGTCGGATACCTCGAATTTGGTGGGCAGGCTCTTATGGACATAGGGCGCTGCGCCGCCGTCCTCCGTCAGCTTGATGTTGGGATGCTTCAGAAGATCGTACTTTTTGTCCAGCACAGGCCGCTCTCCACGGATCAGCAGGATAGAATCGTCGGTATCCATCAGACGAATTTCCTCCTGCATCATCAGCTCACGGCCTGCCTGCTGGTAGTTGGTAGAGCTGGAGCCGCTGTGCCCACGGGTCAGGCCACGGGTGCGGGTGTCCAGCGTCTCCTTGCCCAGCAGCTTGCTCATAAACTCCAGGGAGGTCGGCTCATTGCCGCCGCCCAAGAACAGAAGGGTGTCGCAATTTCCGATGATGCTTTCCCATTCTTTTTCGTAAATGTTTTTGATTTGAGCGATGTTCTGGACAATGATATTGAGACTGATATTATAGCTGCGGCAAGTGGCCAGGATTTTGGGGTAGCTGTCCGGCTGGGCTACGTTTGCCCATTCATCTTGAATGACACGCACCGGGATGGGCAGCTTCCCTTTGTACTTCTCGTCCGCCACCCGGTACAGTTCCTGGAAGCATTGGGTGTAGAGCATACCAACAAGGTAGTTCATACTGCCGTCCGCCACAGGAATGACACAAAAAATGGCCCTCTTGCGTTCCCCAAGAGAGCCGAAGTCCATATCGTCCCGGAAGGTCATGGCGGCAAACTGAGGCATGGCCAATGCCGCCAGACGCACAGCCGCTGATACCAGAATGGTCTTTGCCGTTTTGCCAGCGGCCTGCTTAAAAATCTTGTACTGGTGGACTGCAATGTGGTCTGGCTTCTCATATTCCAGCTCCAAAAACAGTTGATCCAGAGGACTTTGGAACTGGTCATCCTCCTCTCGTACCTGCGCACAGGTCAGCAGGTAGGTCATCATTTCAAGGTTTTGCTCATACGGCGGAGCCTCATGGAGCAGGTAGAGCATGAGGGCGGAATCCAGCGCAATTTCCGCTTTTTCCCAGAAGGGATCAGAGTTATTTGCGTTTTTGGGCGTGGTGTTGCGGATCAGATTGTCCATTAGCTTCAGCACGTCAGCCTCGTTGCGAATGTAGGCAAAGGGGTTATAGCCGTCCGACTGGCTGGGGTCAGTCAGGTTAAATACCACAATCTCATATCCCTTTTCTTTGAGCAGATTGCCGGAAGCCCTCAGCAGCTCCCCCTTGGGGTCTGTGACGATGTAGGAGCAGTTTGCGCTGTAAAGCCACGGCTTGGCCACAAACCGGGTCTTACCGGAGCCTGAGCCGCCCACCACAACGATGTTGAGGTTGCGCCGGTGCTTATAGCTGTTAAAGCTGATACTGACATTCTGCGTCAGGATGACATTGGATAAGGGGTCTTTGGCATCGGCGTACTTCTTGCAGAGGGCCTTGGGGTCGCCCCATTTGGCGGAGCCATACTCCTCGCCCGGTCTGCGATTCTCCCTGGAGGTATAGTACAGGCCAATGCCGCAGCAGTAACACACCAGACAGATCAGCACAACCTTCATAGAGTGCGGCTTCCACTGGATAGAAAACGGACGGGCAAACTGCCCGGATATGCGCTCCATCAGGGTAAATAGGTTCATGCCGTCCTCGTAGGCGGTGGCGATCAGCAGAGCGGCCCAAACCACCAGAATGGACAGTGCCGCCCACAAAGGGGCGGCACTGCGAAAATTCTGACTGCGCTTCACGGCTTAATACCCAGTCTTGGGCAGGGTCGTGATGGTCTTGGCGTAAACCTTGGTCACCCAGCGGCTCACGGCCTGAATCCACTGACCATTATAGACGCCGCCCACATCGGCCACATTGACAATGCTGGAGCCGTTGGCAAGGCCATTCACCACATTGCCGTGGATATAGGCGGTTTCCACCTGACCAAAGCCGCCCTTGACAGTGCCGAACACGAACATGATCTCGGTGACACGCTCGTTGGAGGCAAGGCCCAGGGCCGCAGGGCTGGCTTCCAGCACATAGTTCTTGGTGGTGGAGAGGCTGTCCGCCAGGGTCTGATAGCTGTCTTTCAGATTGGTCTTATAGACGATCTTATAGGAGAGCTGCTGGTTGTAGGTGCCGGTGACCACCTTGGAAAGCTGCACCTGACCGGGCAGCGTGTCTCTCCAGTAGAAAGAGGAGAGCGGCACGGTGGAGGTGTTGCCGATGCCGGTGATGGTGTACCGGATAGGCTGGTTGGGCATGACCTCGGCATAGCCGGTCTTTTTGATGGATACGCCGGTGGACACGCTGTTGTTTTCCACCTCGAAGGTCACGATCTGGCCCTCGTAGTCCAGGTATGCGGTCAGGACGGTGGGGTTGATGGCGTAGTAATCGGGGGCCTGCACCTCACGGATGGTATAGCGGCCCAGGGGCAGGAGCTTGGAGACGGCTCTGCCGTTGTAGTCGGACACGATGGTGTCCACCACATTTCCGGCCTTGTCGTAGATTTCAAACACGGCCCCTTCCAGCAGAGTCCCCGCAGGCAGGGCATTGATGGGATTATCGTCCGCAGACTTCTTGATGATCTGGATCTGCCCCATGATGGGGGTGTTCTCCCACTCCACCAGGGTTGTCTCGCCGGACTTTACATAGACCGTCTTGCGCTGGGTATCCAGGATGTACCCCTCGTTCTCCAGCTCACGGAGGTAGTAGCGCCCGGTTTCGATGTTCTCAATGTAGACGTAGCCCTGGTTGTCGCTGGTGTACTGGCCCACGGGGTTATTGCCCTCATCATACAGCAGGAAGGTCACGCCGTAGATGCCTTTTCCGGTGCTGCTATCGGTCTTGTGAATGAGGATACCGGAGAAGGCTTTGTTGGCAATGGTCAGCTTACTGGTCTTGCCGTCCTTCACCTCAAAGTAGTGGGGGGTATCGTCCAGCTTGTAGCCCTCCGGGGCCTCGATCTCCACCGCATAATAGGCCCCGTCCTCTAGGGGCAGGAACACCCGGCCATACTTGTCGGTGGTCACGGTATCCACCAGGGCGTCATTCATCTGGCGAATTTCAAAAGTGGCATTGGCCAGCCGCTCCGATTTATCCGCTTCGTCAACCTTGATGATCTCCACGCCACCCACAGGGTCGTTGTAGAAGGTCAGCTCCTGGGTGTCGTTGGGATTGATAACCACCGTCTGGGTACGGGTTTCCTCGTGGATGGTATAGCCCTCAATGGTCTTAGTTTCCGTCACCACGATGGTGCCGGTCAGCCCGGACAGGATGATCTGGCCGTTTTCATCGGTGGCATAAAGGCCCTTGCTGGACAGGGTGCCGCCCTCGGCATCCACATAGGAGCCGTCCGAGTAGGTCAGCTCAAACTCGACACCCTCCAGGGGAGCCTTGGTGACAGAATCCAGCTTGTTAATGATAAGATTACCCTTGGGCTGGTTGAAGAACTCCAGGGTGTAGGTCTGATGATCCTTGATCTCGATGGTCTTGGGAGTGTTGTCCAGCAGATAGCCGTCCTTGGCCTTGACCTCCTGCACCACATAGCTACCCGGCTCCAGGTCAGGAATGGAGATATAACCGTTTTCGTCGGTGCGGAATTCGCCGTTGGATGTGCCGACTACGGCCCCGTCCGTGGTGGTCACTTTGAAGATCACCTCGCTGAGGGGTTCCTTGGTGGCGCTGTCCATCTTCTTGATGACCAGCCCTCCCAGCGGCTCGTTGGCGATGGTCACTTCCTTGCAGCTGCCGCTCTCCACTTTGACGGTCTGAGCGGTGCCGTTGAGCAGGTAGCCTTCTGCGGCCTTGGTTTCCGTGATGGAGTAGCAGCCGGCAGGGATATTGCTCAGCTTGATCTGGCCGTTGGCGTCGGTGGTGTAGGTACCAGCGGGATACTTGCAGCCGTTGCACCCGGCGATTTTGAACTGAACGCCGGACAGGGGCTTGCGGGTCACGCTGTCCACCTTGGTAATGAGGAGACAGCCCTGGGGCGCATTGCGGAACTCCAGCGTGACGGTCTGTCCCGCCTTGATGGTGGCGGTCTGGGGCGTATCGTCCAGCTCATAGCCGGTCTTGGCTCTGGTTTCCTTGACCACCAGGGTGGTGCCGGGGTCGATCCCCTCAACCAAAATCGTACCGGCGCTATCGGTGACAAATTTGCCGTTGGCGTCGCCTACCACAGTTCCGTCGGCAGTAGTGACCATGAACTCCACATCACTGAGCGGCTCATGGGTTTCGCTGTCGATCTTCTTAATCAGCAGGCTTCCCTTGGGAGAGTTGCCGAAGTACATCTGCACCACATCCTGTTCCTCGCCGGAAATAAATACGGTCTGGGGTGCGGTGTCGATGACATGGCCATTGGGACTGGCCAGCTCCTCCACGACATAAGTGCCCGCCTCCAGGCCGGTGACGGTAAAGCTGCCGTTGGCGCTGGTCTTATAGGTGCCGATCACGGTGCCGCTGGTGCCGGAGGTGCCGCCCAGGTAGCGTACCTGGAACACAGCGCCCTCCAGGGCCTCGCCGGTGACGGAATCGAACTTCCAGACCACCAGGGCACTGAGGGGCGTGTTCTCAAAAATCAGCTCCACAGCCTTGTCGTTGTCTACGTAGATGGTCTGCTCGGAGGGGTCACGGAGGGCATAGCCGGTGGGCGGATCAACCTCCACCACCTTGTACCAGCCGGTGTCCAGCTTATCCAGGTAGATTTCGCCGTTTTCATCGGTATAGTAGAAGTTCTGATCCAGTTTCTGATAGGTGCCGTCCTCGGTGTTGTCCTTGGCTACCCAAAGCTCAAACTTTGCCCCCTTCAGAGGATTGCCGGTGACGGAATCAATCTTCCTGATGGTCAGGCCCGGTTTCTTCTCGTTCTCAATGGAGATCTCGGTGGTTTTACCGGGCCGCAGATAAACCTCGTGAGGGGTGGAGTCCAGAATGTAGCCGTCCGGGGCCTGGATTTCGGTGACGATGTAGTAACCCTCGTCCAGATGGATATTCTCAACGGTAATAGAACCGTCCGGGCCTACGGGGAAGTCTCCGATCTTCACGCCTGCCTTGGTCTTGACCTCAAAGATGGCCCCCGTCAGGGCGTTGCCGTTGATGTCCACCTTATGGATGGTCAGCGTGGGTCGTTTGTAGTTCTGGAACTGCACAGTGGCGTCCCGGTTCGGCTCCAATGTCACCTGCTGGGGGGTGGTGTCCAGGATATAGCCCTCCGGCACACTCTGCTCGGTGACGGTGTAGACGCCGGGCAGCAGGTTCTCAATGGTCACGGTGCCGTCCTCGCCGGTGGGTTCGGTGGTGATGGTGGGGCCGTCGGCATAGTTCAGCGTGAAGGTGACGCCGGAGACGGGTTCGCCGGTGTCCTTATCAGTCTTGCGGATAGTCAGGTCAGGCCGCTTGTCGTTCTGAATGGTGATTGTAGAGGTCTGACCAGGGAACAGCTCAACGTGGTATTCGGTGGGGTCTAAGATGTGGTCGGCCACCGTAGCGGTTTCCTTGACGGAGTACACCCCCGGCTCCAGATCCGCAATCAGGATCTCGCCCTGGGAATTGGTGGTACGGTCAAGGTAGTGGTTTCCATCCTCGATTTTGGCAATGCGGAAGGTGACGCCAGCCAGCCGGGAGCCGTCGGCGCTGAGCTTAATCAGCTGGAAAGACGGCTTGATGGAGTTGGTAAAGACGAACTGGGCGTTCTCATTGGGGTCAAGCTGGATAATGCGCTGGGCCTCGTCGATGATGTAGCCGGGGCAGGACTTCTCCGTTACCACATAGGCCCCAGCAGGCAGGTGAGACAGGTCGATCTCGCCGTTTTCATCGGTAGTAAACTCCTCCGGGCCATAGTCACCCGCCACCGACTTGATCTCAAAGACCGCATTGGGGATCACCTTGGACGGATCGGCAGAATCCACCTTAATGAGCCTCATGCCGGGTTTCATATCATTAAAGAAGGTCAGCTCTTTAATGCCGTCACCGGCCTTCAGTTCCACCGACTGGGGGGTGGTGTCCAGGATATAGCCATCATCGCCGGTATCCACCTCAACGGCCCGGTAGGTTCCGGGTTCCAGATCGGTCAGCAGAATTTCACCAAATGCGTCCGTTTGGAATTTACCCAGGCTTACTTCATCACGGAATACCTCGAAGGTCACTCCGGGCATGGCCAGATAATTTTTGCGGTCATACTTGATGATGCGCAGGCCGGGAAGCTCCTCATTGATGATAGGCAGTGTGGTGGTTTCACCGGTAACTACCGTCGTGGTGTAGATGGTATCGTCCAGTTTCCAGCCAGCCGGAGCCGCCTTTTCCTGAACACGGTAGGCTCCAGGCTTGATTTCGGTGAAAACGGCGCAGCCTGCCGAGTTGGTGGTGGTAGTGTAGGTCTGCCCACTTTCGATATGCTCAATGGCGATCACGGCACCGGGCAGGTTCATGCCCGTGTTGGACTTCTTTTCGATGCGCAGACTGCCATAGGGCTCGTTGAAGTAGGTGACTTCCGCAATCTCGTCATACACCACCGTAACATTCTGCGTAGGTTCTTTGCTGATCAGGTAATGCTGGGGAGCCTCCCGCTCAATGACGGTATAGTTGCCGGTATGAAGCAGGGGGATATAGATCTCACCGTTGCCGTCGGTGACAAAGCTGCCGATGCTGTCACCGTCGGGGCCGATGACCTCAAACCGAGCACCGGCCAGGGGCAGCTCCGTCCCGGTTTCGTACTTCAGAATCCGCAGGCCAGTCCCATCGGGTTCATCCTCCGGATTATCGGCGTAATTGCTGTATGCGGACAGGTTCATGGTAACAGTGGGGTCGGTGTCTACCACATAGTTCTGCAAGTTGCCATAAGTGTCCTTTTCCTGACATACAGCATAGAACACAGCATACTTGTAAACATTTGTGCTGAAGGAGAGCTGGACGCTGCCAGTCTCGCCCTGGATACTGTCTGCCGGGTAAAGCACCTTGAACTGACCGGCATATCCGTCTCCAGTTCCTTCGGTGGTAATGGTGGTAATATCCCGGTTGTTGAGGTCAACAATCCGGGTGCCTTCGGGAACAGAGGCGGGGTCGGTGAAGCCCACGTTGACCGTATAATCGCAAACCCAGGTCTTGCTCCAGAAGGTAAAAACCTGCTGCTTATACTGCTTGCCGTCTACGGTGACGGCGTATGCGGTGTCACGATCCGGGGTACAAGTAACATTGGGAGCAAGAATTTCTGTCCAGCTTGTACCTCTGGCGTAAATATCCTTTGTCGCTGCAAGGATTTTTTGCGCACGGGTCAACTCAACCCCAGTCAGGGAGGGATTGACTTTCAAATTATTGATGTTCCAGTTGGAGAGCAGATAGCACCACAGCGCCATTTTTGTGGCATAGTATGCCTGATACTTGTTCTCCAGGTTCAGCTCCGCAAGGCCACGGGTGGGATAGCCATTTGCGATGATACCCATTACCTTGGGATCGCTGGTCTTTTCTTCAGCCAGATAGGAGATGCTTTCGCCAACGCCAACAGTCTGCGGAACTCCGTACAGGTTCGGGTTGACGCAGTAGGCCGGGATCTCCCTCTGCTGACCAGCAGCGTTAATGTAGTTGTAGTAGGTGTAGTCCTGGGAACGAACTCGCCCGTTGATGGACAGGTAGGCCAGCTCGTAGCCACCGTTGTAAATGTCAACCTCGCCCAGGGCTTCCTCCACAGTGCTGGCGGCAGAGGCAAAGCCGGTACAGAGGCTAAGAATGGTAGCAATGCACAGTACCAGTGCAAGCAGTCTCCGTGTCATGGTATGACCTCCTTTGAATAGCAAAGACGCCCGATGCAATCGCATTGGGCGTCTCTTGGGGTGGATATGAAGTTTATAGATGTAGATTAAATGCGGTGCATGATATTATACTCAGTGCGCTGAAAAATGCCGTTTTTGTAAACATCCCACGCTTCCATGTAGTAGGTTCCGGGAGGACAAGAGTTAAAGAGGTTGGTAATCTCGGTCGCTCTCCAGGGCCAGAAGGTCTGCGGGGTGATTTCCGTAGGAATGGTGAGGGAAATTTTCACCTTCGCATTTCCGCTGGGGTGGAGAACCGGCTTCCCGTCCTTCCAGGTTTCGGGGTTATCCCCGATGGCATTGTAAAGTGTGTAGAGCATCCGGCGGGTTTCATAGATGTTACGGGCAAAGAGATAGTCCTGCCCTGCGCTGCTGTACCGGCGAACCTCCGGGGCAGGCAGTTCCACCTGGGGCATGAGGCTCCAGTCACAGGTAGCCGTGGGCAGTTCGGGGAGGGGGCCATCCTGGAACATATTCTTGTCCCAGCGGCTCACGTCCGTGATGGTATAGGTCGAACCGTCATCACAAAGGATCTGATCTCCCACTTCGGGCTGATACCGGGAGCCGGTTGCCGCTGCCGCATGATAGGGGTCGGCGGCGGTAGCCACGTCAGCCGGATTCTCGCCCTGCCCGGTAGGTTCTGTGGTAATAACCACGGTGCGGGTGTCGTTGTCCCAGCTCACGCCAAATCCCAGCTTGTCGCCAAGATCACGAAGCTGGAAGTAGTTGTTGCCGTTAATCACATAGCCAATCAGCTCGATTTCCTGACCGTCCAACGTGATCCGCTGGTCAATGTCGGTGGTGGGCGTTGCAAGGATGCCAGCAGCATAGGCTACGCTGCCGCCAAACAGGGCGGCCCCGCAGAACAGACCTGCGAGAAACATAGGGATATTCTTTTTCATCGTCAAAGCCTCCTTGTCTGATTGATTTCTGCCGACATCATAGCAAGGATATAAGAGGCTGTCAAAAAATCAAACCATCTTCGCCTGCACACACCAACGATAAGCGGGCTGATCCATGACACAGGTGACAAGGGTGATGATGTTGTCGTTGGTAGCGTCCAGCACCGACACCTGGGTACTGAGGATCTTCTGCACCGAGTACACCTCATAGGTACGGGTGCCCAGCTTTGTGGTCAGGGTAATTTTATCACCTTCAGACAGCGTATGGATTTTGCCAAAGTGGTTATTCACACCTCTGTTATGGCCTGCGATTGCCACATTGCCATTCCAGATGCTGGTGTTCTCAAAATGCCCCGCCCCCGTAGCCAGGGCGGTGGAACTCGTCCCCTCATTGACATTGACCTTCAGGCCGATGGCGGGGATGGACAAGGTGGCGATATAGCCGCCGCTGTAATAGAGGGCATCCGTCACCGGCGTATAAGCCGTTACGCTGCCGCTGGTATCCACGCTGGGTAAGGTGGGCGCAACCGAGGTGTTAGGGATGGTAGGTGTGCCGCTGCCCGCTGAGATGGTGTTCCCAGGGCCAGTATAAATCTGCCCGTCCCGGATCAGATTGGGTGTCAGCAGCTCACCGCTGCCCAGAACGTAGGAGGTGGGCGAGCCGAAGGCCGGCGGGATCAGGGCGGCGTTCTTGCTGCGGTCGGTGTTGGCCGGTGCATCGGTGGTCACATAAATGGTGTCATCCGAGGTGGGCCTGCCGAACAAAGGGTTGTCCGGCGCATCGAAGGAATATTCCAGCGCACTGGCAGGCAGTATGGTGGCCCCCGTCAGACAGCAGGCGGCAAGCAGCGTGGCAAGCAGCTTCTTCATGTCATTCGTACCCCCGTTTCTTGTTGATGTAGTGTTTGTAGCCTTTCTGCCCAAAATAACCGGCGCAGCCCAGAGCGCCCACTCCCAGAGGAATCAGCAGCCACTTCCAGTCGAAGGAGAAAGAACCGCTTTCCTGGGTAGGCTGCTGTGTATCTGTGGGAGCTGGAGTATTTTCAGCGTCAGGCATGGGTTCACCACTGGAAAATACTGCTGTATAGGTAATCACGTCGGTACTCACCCTGGTGACTTCTCCCATATAGTTTGCCGTAACCACATAGCCGGTGGCGTACTTGCTGGTGGCCGTGCCAGTATAGGTGGCGGTGGCGGTATAGCGCAGGGCCATATCATATCCGTCGGTCTGGGTGGTTGCGGCCTCCTGCCACTGCACATCGGCCAGCGTCAGCGTCCGGCCACTGTCTGTAATGCTCTTGGGAATCAGGGACACATCTGCCCCGGACAGGTTGGGATAGGTTCGGGTGGCCGACACAGTGCGGCTGCTGGTCTTATAGCCTGCGGCCTCCACGGTGATGGTGGTGTGATCCAGGGAGAGAACCCCCTGATAGCCGTCCTCGGTCTGTACCTCCAGCTCCGGCTCCAGCATGGCCAGAATCTTCTCCATGTCCTGGGTATCGGAATCCAGGGTCAGAACCTCCACATAGTCCTGGGTATCACTCTCGATTTGTGCCTGCTTCAGAACGTCCAGCAGCTTATATGTCTTGCCCTCACGCTCAAAGTCCTCGGTGGGAATAGCGGAGGGATCGTCCTGGGAGGAGAGGAAATAGACCTTCTCAATGCGGGTAATCCCATTTTCCTCACTTTGCCTCACTTCGGCGGGATAGAGCGGCACCGGGACAGGTGTGGGGAGCGGTGCCTCCGCCACTCCTTCCGGGGAGGGAGATGCGGTGCTATCGCCTTCCGCCCCCTGCGACGTTTCGCTGGGAGCCGCTGCCGCAAATGCAGTGGTCATGATGCCGCAGAGCAGCAGCGTCATGGCACACAAGGTACAAAAGATACGCTTCATCGTTCCAGTCCTCCTTTTGTTTTTTTGCCGTTCCTGGCATGGTGAAAAACGGGAGCGCCCTTTTCACGCTGGGGCTGTCCCTTTTCACACTGCGCCTGCTGCGCTTTCAGTTCTTCCATCTTTTTGCGCACGGAGGGGCGCTGTTTGGGGTCACTGGTCGTAGTCTCGGTAGCTGCTCTCGTATCTGTCCCGCATTCCCTGAATTTTTCGCCGGATGGAACACGGGACACCTCTTTTTTTGCGGCCTCGTCCTCCTGACGAATGGGAACGGCAACACCCATACGTTCCAGGATACGGTTGATCTGCCGTGCGTCCTTAGCCTTTGCCATGATCTCCACTGTGCCGGTCTTTTCCGCCTTGTTGATGATCGGATAATACAGGACGCCGTACTGAGTGCTCTCTTTTTTGAACGCAGCCAAGTCCTGCTCGTTGATGGAGAAAATGGTCAGCTCCTCACGATCCTGGATCAGCCGCTTCAACGTAGTTTTACCGGCAACCTTCTGGTTGTCGTTGGCCAAAGCAATCAGCAGGGCCGCCAGATTCTTGGCTCCCAGCCCTGCCAGTTTGAGGGCGCTCTCGGTAATCTGAATCCCTTCCCGCACCATCAGATCAGCGGTTTCTCCGCTGGTACTCATGTCTGATAACCTCCTTCTGAATTTGTGATTTGTTTTCCTCGAACTCCCGTAAGTTCTGCTGAATACCGGGAACCTGCTGTTCGATTCGTTTGCAGAGTGCTCGCTCCTTCCGCAGTTCCCGCAGGGCGGCGGTCTGGCGCTCAATCTCACGGGTGAGTTCTTCTTTGCTTTTCTCATCGGTTTCTTGCCTCCTTTTTGTATAGAGCGGTTGCCTGAGTTCCGTCCGCTGCCGGATTTCGTTCTCGATTTCTGTCTGACGCTCCAAAAGCTGATCCACGGTGGAAATACCGTGCTTATGTAGGTATAAAAATTGCGCCTGATAGCGTTCCAGACGGATCACCTCACGACGCATTTCATAAGAGATTCTTTTTCGTGTCGGCCTTTTGCAGCGGCGCAGCAGATAAACATATCGGAGGTACAGCGCATAAAAGCCGGTGATCTTTTTTTTACGGACAGTTTTCCAGGAGCCGGAGAAACGATAGTGCCGAACCGGAAGGGGCTGATAGGCAGAAACACGGCCTTCTAAAATGGCCCGCTGCTGCTCCTGGATGCGCCGCTTGATGTCCTCCACGGTGTATCCTTCGCCCAGCCGATCCAGACGGAAATTTCGTTTTGCTCCGGGTGGGCGAACAGTCAGATATTTACGGTTGGGGTTCCGGGAAACTGCGTATCCCTTTTTCTCCAACAGGTTGAGAAAATCAGGAAAAGTAAAGCAGTCACGGATCACCAGGTCTATCTCATCCCGGAGCATTTGAGAGAGCGTCGGTTTTCCCTCCTGCTGGGCCTTCCATTCGGCATAGTGTTTTCCCTTGCCTTCGGGTGACAGAACCGAAAGATTTTCAGCTTTGCACAGTTCATCTGAAGTTTTGCGAATAGTATTGTAGTAACTTATCGGACTAGAGTGATATTTTTTCCCATCCAAAAAGGAAACTGAATTGATGATGATATGCGAGTGAAGATGCGCCCGATCCAGGTGCGTGCCGACTACAACTTGATAAGCGTTTCCGAACACTTCTTTTGCAAATGCTACGCCAATTTTATGAGCCTGCTCTGGCGTAACCTCTCCAGGAGCAAACGATTGAATGAAGTGATAACCCAGCACTCCGCCCGTATTGTGAAAACGCTGCTTTACTTGCTGCATTTCCCGATATGCTGTTTCTGGACTGCCGCAGTTAATAGCGGTAACGAAGAAAGATTGCTCTGTTTTCTCCGGATTTGTAATGTAAGTAAGTCCAGCGGCCAATGTTGTCTTTTTACTATTGGTCACATAATTCACTCGGCTATCCAATCTGGAGCGAATTGCAATCACTTTTGTAATGGCCATTTATAGCTCCAATACCTTTTCCCAAATTTCTTTTACCAAACACTCTACCACCGCCAGTTCCTCCTTGGTAATTTCATGTTTGCTATTTGCGATTCTGGCAATCTGATTGATATTGTTGCCAATGGCATTTAACTCTTTGATCAGTGCCGCCAGTTCCTCCGGCGGCTTAGGTGTCAACTCGATTCCAGCAACGGCGTCTCTAACAAATCGTTCCTTTGACACGCCAGCTTTAACCGCTTCTTGATTTAAGTGCTCCCATTCTTCATCTGTGAAACGAATCACTTTTGCCTTATTCCGCTTTGCCATATCACAACCTTCCTCTCCACTTGATATGTGGGTAGGGCCAAAATTTAGGAGGGTAGATTCTACCTCGTTCCCCCACACATCCCACCCAGGTGAAGTTTGGCGAGCGAACAGTTCTATGCGAGGTAAATCACCCATGAGCGCAACAATTTTTTGACGGACTTCATCCGGCTTTTTACTGTGAGCCTCAATAGGAGAGATGATGAATTGATGAACATTGGCCGCTTTCCGTTTTGGATGTCCTTTTGTAGCCAGGAGACAAACTTCCGCATTTCCCCTTGTCCAAAAGCCCATTCCATAAAACCAGCTATCTGCTTTGCGGTTTTTCTTCAACCAGACGAAGGCGACACTTTTATAGGAGAACCCCCACGCCTGTATTAACTGCAAAGCATTAGGAAGTTGTGGAAATGTTGCCCACAGAAAAAGAACGCTGTCTTGGGCTGAAATCTTGGCTACTGGCAGCGCACAAAGTTCGTCTATACTCATGGTAGAGTAGTGCTTCTCTGCTGCTCCGCTCAATCTTTTTTGTTCGTACTTCCACGGAGGATCAGCGTAAATAATAGAATATTGTTTTACCATTATGCTCCTTTCCCATGCGCCCCACAGCAATTTTTAGACGATTCTTGTGCGGGCTGGCGCTGCACTCAACGGGGGTATTAGGGGGAATCCCCCTAACAAGCGCATTTTGATACCAAAATGCTATGCTTGCAGGAACAGGCGGCAAGCCGCCTGTTCCCCAAGTCCACCTTTCCGAAAAAAACTACCGCTCCTCTCCGCCACGGGTCTTTACCCGGCCTGCGATTCCTTTTTGGATCTGCAAATAGTCGTTGTAATCCTTTCCTTTGGGCGGAGGATTGTTCATCACCTGATACCCGTGCAGACACTGCTGGAGGGCTTGCGCCGTCTCCCGGCCACGCTCGTCGTTATCCAAACACAAAATGACTTTTTGTATACCCGGATTGTGCTGGAGATAGGTTTCCAAAGCCAGCGGAAGTTTTAGCTCTGCGTCGGCCTTTGGGCGATAAATTCCTGAGAGGGAAAGACAGTTGGCGCTTCGCCAATTCTGTCCCTTCCGTTTTAAGATGCTGAGATAGGAAAGGGCGTCAATGGCACTTTCAAATACGCACAAACTTTCCCGGTTGTTGGCTTGCAGCGGCACACAAAATGAATATCGCTTATCGCTCCCGGCCACCTCTCCGACAAAGGTTGAGTGTGACAGCGTACCACGCAAGGAAGCGTATTTTGCTGTGCCATGTTCAAAGCCGACAAACACGCAATTATGCCGCTTTGCGTCCTCATAAAGTTGGCCCGACTTAATACAGTGGTTGATGATTTCAGCGTCAATTCCCCTGGCGCACAAATAGGCGAACACTCGTCTGGTATCGGGATTTCGTTCCGGCAGTTGGAAGTCAGGGCGGGGGTTAGGAGGCGGCTTTGATACAGGCCGGGAAGAAAGCTGCGGCTGCTCACCGAGGATCATTCCAACCGCCTCCGGCAGTTTATAGCCACGCACCTTGACCAGATAATCCAGGGCGGTAGAGCCTCCGATGTTGCGGCTCCACCAGCACCATTTTCCGTTGGAGATTTTCAGCGAATCATGGCTTTTTGTGCAGTAGGTTCCACCGCTCACATGAACCAATTCTCCAGGGTCATGGCGTTTTAAGTAAGTCAGCAAATCCACCTGCCGAGCCTGCTGAATTTGTTCTTTTGTGTAGTACGGCAATCTGCTCACCTCCTGGTTTCAGATTGATTTTTGGAAAAAAAGGATCGTCCATTTAACGTTCCCGATCATACTTGATCCGATAGGCGTAGTGGTCTGCGCTGTACCGCTTCAAATAGTCATTTTCCGTGGTTTGAGCGGTATCTAAATCAATGTCGGAAAGCCGGGGATCTTCCGTGCCGTCAAATAGTTTCTCCACCGGAATTACTTCGATTTTGCCGCCGGTATGGAACTGCCCGCCGAACATTCCGGCAGGAGAGTGAAAGCTGCGATCTCCGCATACCCACAGAAGTTTTGTACCGGCAGGAAGCTCACCAAGGGGCTTCTTCAGAACGATAACAGAGCGGGGTTTTGCACCGGCAACTTCATAATATCCCGCATACTCCGCTTTCTCATAAGCACGCACCATTTTGTCAAAATGGCGCTGCGGCCTGATATAAAATAAACTCTCCTGATAACCCATTTTGACTTCACCTACCGTTCCATTTCGTGGGGCTTGATGTCTTTTGCCTGATATTCTCGATTGTGGTATGTGATTTTTTGAGGATACAAAAACTCTTTCTTAAAAAACTCCATCTGGCTCTTAGTCAGGCTCGCAAAGTGGTCGCCGTCAGTCCCGCAAATAAAGCAAGTCCCTACGATAACATCTGTGATTCGCCCGTTTCTTCTGATTACTCGATTAGCCGGGAGGTCGGTTAAATTTGCGCCTTCTCGCAACATCAGCAAACAACCTTCTGGAAGATTAGCCGAGGCTGTGCGGCCACCCACAATTTTCTCCATATCCTCCATCGTATTGTTGATTAAAACCGGACGGGCTATTTTCCCGCTTTCCAAAAGCAGCACCCAGATAGCATTTGTCATATCGTGCGTTTTCTCTGGCTCAAAATTGATTTTTGTAAACCCATATCTTTCGCAGTAATAAAAGCCAGGCTCTACGGCAGGAGAGCTAATGACCTGAACCACATCAGACATAGAAAGAGGCTGTCCAGTGTATCCTTCTGGCGGGGCCACATTGAACATATAGTAGATCCCATCCAAAGTGGGGCGCTCAACAATGCCCCTAAAAACGCTATTGTAAAGGCTGCTCATTACCTGATCGCTTCCTTGAATTTTGGAAAGCTGATCGGATGGAATGTATGCAACCCTGTTGCGATCTCGGGAGTGATCAATCTGGTAGATACAAATTTCCATAAAGCGTGGAGATGCTCTGAGTTCCCTGGTTGCACAGTCCTGGATCACGTCAATCAAATCCCCATAATTTCTATCCCTGTAATCACTGTTTTGCAATTCAGCATACACGCAGGCGAGGGGATGTTCAGTGTTCATGAGAGCCTTTGCCAGCATGGGCGGCAGATGGCCTTCACACATGGTTGCCAAAATATCCTCACGGACGCTGTACTCGCAGGCATGATTCAGGATCTCCTTGGGTGTCTGGGACAGCAGCCAGCTGCGGTACTCGTCCTGCTCCTCCCGCATTTTGTGATACAGATCCAAATTAATCTGCGAATCGTTCATAAAGTCACCTCCATCATCGCTCCATGTCCCTTCTCCTGGACTTACCAGCGGCCTGTTGCCTTTGCCGGATAGACTGCTCATGCCTGCCCTTATAAGCGGCTCGGATGTCCGCCATCAGACGGCGGCATTCCTCCGGGGGAATGGGTTGCAGCTTGTCCCGTGCGCCGGAAAATGCCGCACGGATCTCCGGCTGCTTGACCGCCCGGATCACAGCGTCCAGGTCGTAAATCAGGTTTTCTTTCGTATTCAGGCCGTATTGGAAGATGGCCTCCTGTTCCTTGCCAGTGAAGTAGATCAGGTAACGGCTCATGTGGCGAAACGCTGTCACTTTGCCGTTATCGTCCCGCACCGGCTCATACCGCTGGGGCGTTCTGAGATACATTCCGTCCATCCCGGCCCCGCCGATGTAGAACCCGTTCTCATCCTTTTCGCTCTCCAGCAGGGTCGTACCATCTGTGAGCAAATATCCCGCCTCCATGCGGGGCTGGATCAGGCCGCAGGGGACACCTGTTTGCCGGATGGCAATAATCTCTGCGGGCACTTCATCCAGGGTCAAGGCGTATCTGCCGTCATCCATTCTGAAACCTCCTTCAGATAGGCGGCACCCATGTCACTGGATGCCGCTCATGTCTAACGCTCCACCCCACGGCTGCGGCGAGGGGCGTTCCGGTCGTTCTGTTCTTCCATTTCCTCAGCCGATGGCTCGGCCAGTTCATTGTCTCGCTGATCCATATTCAGCAGGGCGTTCAGCTCCTCCAGACGGGCGGACTTGGTGACCAGTTCTTCCTCCTGGGCAAAGGGCTTCTGCACCTCCACCTTGGCGGTTTCCAGCTGGGCCTTGGTGTCCACCAGGGCCTGCTCAAAGTCCTTCAGACGGCTTCCCAGGCCCTCCAGAGCGTTGTCTATGCGCTGGAGGTTGCCATAGGTGTCCGTGCCCAATGTGACCGTGTGGCGCAGCTCATGGCACAAGGCGAGCTGGTATTCCCGCCGGAAGGTGTCAAAGGACAGCTCCATGGTGAAGCCACGGTAGGCACCGATGACGACGGCCTCCGGGCTGGTCATGGCTTTACACGCCTCCAGGATCGCTGTGCCAGCGCCCTTTTTCTCGGCATATTCCGTTCCCTGAATCACCATGGGCGAGAACCCGTCCGGGCTGGGCTTTGTTTCTTCGGCCAGGTGCGCCATGTCTTTCTGATAACCGGCGATCTGCTGTTCCAAACTGGCGATGCTCTTGGGAAAGCTCTTTAGGATCTGATCCTCCAGGCTGTATTTCTGACTGAGGTGGTTGGCCTTCAGCAGCTTCAACCGCCCCACGTCAATGTCCAGATCCATCTTCTCCTTGATATAGGGGTTGCCGGTACACAGGGCCTTGATTTCGGCGTAGCTGAGGGCCGTTTCGTCAATGTCATCGGCAGAGCGAACGGGAGATTTGCTGGTCATGATCTGGCCGATGAACTTCTGCTTGCTCTCTACCAGCTGGTAGAGGTAGCTGTCAAAGGTGTTTTCCGTTACATAGGTGTAAATCTCAACCTCCTTATTCTCGTTTCCCTGGCGGATAATGCGGCCCTCCCGCTGCTGGAGATCTGCCGGACGCCAGGGACAATCCAGATGGTGTAAGGCCGCCAGTTTTTTCTGAACATTGGTTCCGGCTCCCATTTTTGCGGTGCTGCCCAGCAGCACCCGGACTTCTCCGTTACACACCTTGCCGAACAGCTCCTTTTTCTGCTGCTCGGTGTTGGCATTGTGGATATAGGCGATCTGCTCGGCGGGGATGCCTTTGGCAATCAGCTTGTCCCGCAGGTCATCGTACACATTGAAGGTACCGTCGCTTTTTGGGGTGGAGAGGTCGCAAAAGGCCAGCTGGGTGGACTTCTGTTCGGCGGTGCGCTGCCAGATCTCAAAAATGTTGTCGGCACAGGCGCTGACCTTGCCGGTATCGCTGTCCGGCAGCAGCGGATTGACCAGCCGCTGATCCAGCGCCAGCTTGCGGCCATCGTTGGTAATCAGGAGCATATTGTCCTCACTGCTGTCCACCATCTTATTGCGGACACGCTCGGCCCGCTCACTGAGGTCTGCCACCATCTTCTTTTGATGTTCGGAGGGTTTCAGCACCACATGATGGTAGTTGGCCTTGGGGACGGGGAGATTGAGCATATCCGCCGTCTGTATGTCTGCGATTTCCTTGAACATACTCATCAATTCCGGCAAATTATAGAACTTGGCAAACCGGGTCTTAGCCCGGTAGCCGGTGCCCTCCGGTGCCAGCTCTATGGCGGTCACTGTCTCGCCAAAGGTAGAGGCCCAGGAATCAAAATGCAGAAGATCATTCCCTTGCAGGGTGTCGTGCTGGAGGTATTTCTGCATGGTATACATCTCCACCATGGAGTTGGAGATGGGGGTGCCAGTGGCAAATACTACGCCACGGCCCCCGGTCAGCTCGTCCAGGTAGCGGCACTTCATGTAGAGGTCGCTGGACTTTTGGGCTTCCGTCTGGCTGATACCGCCCACATTGCGCATTTTTGTGTAAGCGGCCAAATTTTTGTAATTATGTGCCTCGTCCACAAAGAGCCGATCCACACCCAGCTCCTCAAAGGTCACGATGTCATCTTTGCGGCTCTGGTCGTTGAGCTTATCCAGCTTGGCTTTCAAGCCCTTTTTGGTACGCTCCATCTGCTTGATGGAGAAGTTGTCCCCACGGCTCTGCTTCAAGTCACTGATGCCATCCAAAACCTCCCTCAGCTGCTCCTCCAGGATGGCCCGCTGCCGTTCCAGCGACATGGGGATTTTCTCCAGTTGGGAATGTCCGATGATGATGGCGTCGTAGTCGCCGGTGGCAATGCGCCCACAGAATTTCTTGCGATTTTTCGGTTCAAAATCCTTTTTCGTGGCTACCAGAATGTTGGCGGAGGGATAGAGCTGGAGGTATTCAGCGGCCCACTGTTCGGTCAAGTGGTTGGGGACGGCGATGAGAGATTTGCTGCATAGCCCCAGCCGCTTGCTCTCCTGGGCAGCGGCGACAATTTCGAACGTTTTCCCAGCCCCCACTACGTGTGCCAACAAAGTATTCCCACCGTAGAGAATGTGGGCGATGGCGTTTACTTGGTGACGCCGCAGGGTGATTTCGGGGTTGATGCCCACAAAGTTCAGGTGACTGCCATCGTACTCACGGGGCCGGATGGAGTTGAAGGTTTCATTGTAGAGCTTGCAAAGCCTCTCCCGGCGCTCCGGGTCTTTCCAGATCCAATCGGCAAAGGCTTGTTTGATGAGCTGCTGCTTGGACTGAGCGATGGCGGTTTCCTTTTTGTTGAGCACCGCCGTCTTATGACCATCGGCGTCCTCTACATAGTCGAAGATCCGCACATCCTTCAGATTGAGAGTTTCCTCGACGATCTTGTAGCCGCTGATGCGGTTGGTGCCGTAGGTGTTGTTGGCCTTGATGCTGGAGCGGTCGTAGCTTTTACCCTCGATGTTCCAGTTGCCGGTCATCTTGAAGTAATGCACCTTGATGTTGAAGCGGGCATAGTTGGGGGTGTCGAACAGCTCAAACATGAACCGTGCCACATCTTCCGGCGGGAGCCAGGTGGCACCCAGCCGCACGGAGATCTCGCTGGCGGTGAGATCCACCGGCTGTACGGCTTTCAGGGCCTCGGCATTGACACGGAACCGGCTGTCGGCTTCCGCAGCCTCCTCCGCCTGCCGCAGCTTCTGCCGGACATTGCCGGAAAGGTATTCGTCCGCTGTCACATAGATAGGCTTCCCCTCATCATCCACCTTGTCGGGAAGCTGAAACATCACCCCATGAAGTTCTTCCACCAGGGTTGCCTCGTCTTTTCCGGTCAGGTTGGTCATATAGGGGATGTCAATGTAGGCTTTTTCCGCCAGAGACAGGGCCAGAGCCTCCGATGCGGTGTCCACCCGGCTGACATTGACCTTTTGCTTGATGGTGCGCTTGGTAAACATATCCGCTTTGCGGATGAAGTTGCCGTCGCTGTCCGTAACCTCCAGGGAGGTCAGGAGGAAATAGGAGTTATCCGAGTGGAAAGCGGAGTTGTTGGCCCTCTGGGAGATACGGCCATACTTCTGCACAAAGGTATCATATAGGCCGTTGAGCCGCTGCTGCTCGGCGCTGATGACGTAATCCGGGTAATCCTCGGTCTGGTACTCAATGAGCTGCCGCACACAGTCCCGCAGGCCAATCAGCCCCTTGATGCGGCCCAGTGCGGTGGTGGATACCTCCACCGGGTTCATACGGCTGTTTTCCCGGTAGTAGACCTCTCCGTCCACAATAGTGTAGGAGAAGTTGCGCACGGTGGGGTCTGCCGGGATGGAGCGATCCTCCTCCAGTTCATCCCCTTCCTCACGCTCATACTCCTGGATGGAGCCGCCAATGTTGCCGATGGCGGAAGTCAGCAGGTCGGAGAGTTCCTGGCCCTCGAAGGGGATACAGGCCGTTTCAGGCCCATAGGGGCCGCTGACCTCCTGCATCTCGCCCAGAATCATTTCCGGGTGGTCAATGAAATACTGGTTCATTTTGAGGCCGTTTTCATTGACACCCAGATGCACCCAGTCGGGTTCAATATCTATGAGGGAATCTCTCTTTTGCAGGAACAGAATATCGGACGTAACCTCCGTGCCGGCAGCGCCCTTGAAGGTATCATTGGGTAGGCGGATGGCACCAAGCAGGTCAGCCCGCTGAGCGATGTATTTGCGCACCGCAGGGTTTTCCTTGTCCAGGGTGCCTTTGCTGGTGATAAAGGCCACGATACCGCCGGGGCGCACCTTGTCCAAAGTCTTGCCAAAGAAGTAGTCGTGGATCAGGAAGTTGTGCTTGTCATAGCGCCGGTCGGCCACCTTGAAGTTGCCGAAGGGGATATTGCCGATGGCCACATCAAAGAAGCTGTCCGGCAGGTTGGTCTTTTCATAGCCCTGGATGGTCACAGAGGCGGTCTGGTAGAGCTGCTGGGCAATCCGTCCGCTGATCTCGTCCAGTTCAATGGCATAGCGCCTGGAGCCGGACATACGCTCTGGGATCATGCCCAGGAAGTTGCCGGTGCCGCAGGACGGCTCCAGCACGTTTCCTGTCTCAAACCCCATCTGCTCCAGGGCCTGATACATGGAACGGATGACCACCGGGGGCGTGTAGAAGGCGGTCAGGGTGGATTCTCTCGCTGCCTCGTATTCCTCCGGGGTAAGGAGATTTTTTAGCTCCAGGTAGTTGCGGTTGGTTTCCTCAAAGCAGTCCGCCAGTCCGCCCCAGCCCACATACCGGGAAAGAATCTCCTGTTCCTCCGGTGTGGCCAGCCGCTCCTCGCTCTCCAGCTGCTTCAACAGCCGGATGGCGGCGATGTTGTTCTGGTAGCGTTGGCTGGGTGTCCCAACACCAAGGGCGTCATCTGTGATGCGATGGTCATGGCGGTCTGTCTGCTCCGGGTAGAGGACATTGGAAAGTGTTGCGGTACGGGATTTTTGGGGTTCCTTGGGCGGCTCCAGCGGGGCCGGATTTTCCAGGTAGGCCCGGATAGTGCCGATGTACTCCATTCGCAGGATGGGAAATCCCGCCGACTGCGAAAAGGTCAGGTCGGTCAACTCCACCTGATTGGTGGCAAGATCTACGCTGTGTACCCGGTATCTGCGCCCATCCTGCTCAAATTCAGTTTCACCGGGGATCAGGTTGGCCTGGGCGTATTCCTCATTGGTCAATTCGTGCTGAACCGCAGGAGCCGCCTGGGAAAGCTGGCCCTTTTCATCCAGAGCCGGGTGAAGGATAGCTTGTACCTGTTCCCGAAGGCCGGGAGTAACCTTCAGCTGCGCCTCGTTGATCCACTCATACGCCTCATCCCAAGTCTTAAAGACTGATGGGTACCCAAATTCCCCTGCGGAAAATGTGATCTCCGATCTTCCTTCCCATAGGGTGAACAGGAAACCGGCGGTTTCCATGGCCTGAACGATAATTTTCTCCCTGTCTGAGAGGGTATCAATGACGGCCTGTTTTTTTGCGGCCTGTTCCGCCTCCCACGCCTTTACCTCGGCTTCCAGGTCGGGAAGCGGCTCCGCTTGTCCCTGCTCCGGGACTGGATGCTCCAAAGCGTTTTCCCTGACCTGAGCGTGTGCTACCGGGTCAGGGTACTCTCCGATGATGCGAAGGTAACGCTCCTCCTTCAGGTCATAGACAGCAGCACCGTCATAACGAAAGCCATCATCTTCCATGGTGCCGTCCACATACCCCTGGGCCGCTCGCTCCGCTTCTTCCAGGGTCTGATAATCCAACCGCTCATCAAAGCCGTTCTCAAAGTGGTGGTAGACGGCCACTTGATACCGGGCAGCCATGCGGTCGGCGTAATCCTCGATCTGCTCCCTGGTGAGCCAGTCCGGTTTTTCGGGCAGGGTATCGTACAGCTCTCGCATTTTGTGGATCTGTGCGGATACATTCCCGGCCCATAGGTGCTTCTCATTTCGCTGTCCCTCACCCAGAAAATACTCACAGTCGGTGCGCAGCCGGTCAAGCAGGCGATAGTCGCCGCTGTAATCCCGTGTGTCAGTGGGCTGCGCCTGTTCCTTATCAGGCAGGAAATATTGCTCGTTGAGTGGATTTTCCTCCAGTTTCCGATCAAAGTCGGCACGGGGGAACTCCTGGGTGAACAGCGGAAATTCCGGGTCGTAAAGCGTGACGGTGGTTTCTCCGAGGGATTGCATCTCATAGGGTTTTGTGCCGATATACACCGTGCTGCCCAGCGGGATTTGATACCGGCGAGGGCCGCTGAACTGCTCCATGACCGTTTCATGGCGCTCCGTTCCTCCATCGGGTAAGGAGGAAACGAGAACATCACGGCTGCGCCGCAGTCGGTTGGTGTAGTACTCCAGCCGGTGGGCGGGAAGGCCGCACATTTCCACTCGGCCAACCCCAGGGACGGGGCGGGTGGTCATGGTCAGTCCCAGCTCCGGCGCAAGGGCCTTGGCATCCTCTCCATACAGCTCATAGAAATCTCCCACCTGAAACAGCACCACATGGTTGGGGTATCGCTCCTTGACGGCGTTGTACTGCATGGGGGCAGGCTCCTGGCCCTCCGGCACCTCCTGGCTGGCAAGCTCATCTTCATACTCCGCCATGGCCTCCGGGGAGAGATAGCGGTCTTTCCGCACCAGATCTTCAACACGCTGAGCGACTTTTGCCCAGGAGAGCTGGATTTCCGGGCAGTTTCGTTTGGTGAAACGGATACCCTTGCTGTCGTAGTTCTCGTGGCTGTATCCAGACCTGGACAGGGCGTGAGAATGACCGCCTATGCCGTACTCCTTCCGCAGGAAGTCCGCCTTTCCCTTGGTGTCGTGCAGCTCCTGAAAGAAGCCGTAGATCCGCTTCGGCCCGCCCTCAAAGTGGCTTCCGCCAGAAAGGGCCTCGTCAATCTCGTCCTCCGTGATAAAGGGCATGATGGCGGGCAGTTCCGTCAAGGTGGTGCTGAAGGTCTTGCGGGGCAAGTCCAGTTCCTCCAGACGGTTCAGCACACCACGAAAATCGTGGTAGTGAAAGCGCATGATAGAGCGATCTTCCTGATAGGCGGCGAGAAATGTCCGGTATTCAGTCAACAGAGTTTTGCGGAAGTCCGGGTCTGCCAGAAGGTTGGAGAGGCGGGGTTCATCTTTCGTGAAATCCAGCCATTTTGCTCCGTCCGTTAAGCAGGGAAGGAAATCACTCGGGTGATCTTCCCGGTTCAGGTCACGGTACAGATAGATCAGGCTTTCCGCCAAAAGGCTGCGCTCATACCCATCGGCCTCCAGCAGCTCCACGTTGCTGGCAAACTGACCGGCCTCCAGCAGCTCTCCGATGCGCTGGGCCGCACTTTCCCAGGGGATGACCTGGGCGTTGGCTTCATATCTGGCCCGATTTCCATTGGCGAGGTGGATGCCGTCCTCGTCATACCATGCGGCCATGGGGCCGTGCTCCGTGGTGATGCCGTTGCCGCCGTGGTAGAGGGCCTGGAGGCGGGTAATCATAAGGGGCAGGGGAATGTCCATCTGAAACAGATGGATTACCCGCATCCGCAGCTGATCCGTATTTCCGCCGTAGCGGAGGAACTGGTCAACGGCTTGCTGCCCAACAAAAAAAGCGGAGGATGTAGGCAATACATTCTCCGCTTCCGTAGGTGGGGTATGAACTTGTTCTGCTGGGGGAATCAGCTGTAAATCAGCTGCCGGAGTACTACTTCCTCCGCCGACGTCTTGAAGTTGTTCATGGCCTGTACCCACGCCATCTGATTGGTAACCTTCAGCTCCTCGGTCACTCCGTTCTGCTGCGCCAGCTCCCTCGTCAGCTGCTCCACCATCTCGGTGGCCCGCCGGTCGATGTCCATCAGATGCCCGTCCAGCTTGCCTGCCAGCAGCAGCCGGTCGTACAGCATCGGCTTGTTCTCCTTCAGGTACGTCTTGTGCAGCATCCCGTACTTGCCCATCGGGGCGTCCTCCTCCGTCTCCGGAAGGGTCAGGTTGGGATACAGGTACTCCCCGATCTGGGTGTAGGTCAGTTCTCTGGTCATGGTGTTCAGTCTCCTTTCGTGCCGTCCTGGGTTGTTCCTCTGTGGCTCTATCATACACAGGGTTCTGCCGCTTGGCAAATTTTGCGGTGCGCTCCTGCTGGCGAATGGTGCGCCCAATGTCCAGCAGCACCATTTTTGAGATAGAATTGGAGGCGTTACCCAGGACAGACACCGTTTCATAGGTGGAGAAATCGTGGATGAATTCAAAATCCGTCTCATCGAAGTAGCGGTCTGCGTCATAACCGCAGCGGGTTAGCACCGTGTAGGCGAGGCTGTTTGCCAGCAGGGTTTTCAGCCGCACGGAGAGGTTCAGCTCATCCAGATCTTCCAGAAAACTGTCCTCCCTGGTGTTGCGCAGTTCTTCCAGGTAATCGGTCAGATTGTCCTCCGCAATCACCTGGCTCATGGAACAGATTTGCTCCGCAAAGGAGACGCCGGGTTCTTGCTCCACCTCGAAGCTGTTGCTGATGGATTCCAGCACGGCCTCCTCGTAGGCGGGTTCCATCCGCCAGAGCTGTGGCTCTTGAGGGCGGCGACGCCCAGGGTGCGTATCCGACACATCAAAGACATACTTGAGCCGGGTCTTATGGCCGGAGTCATCCAACAGGGCAATGCCCCTGCTGCCCCGGTTTACCCAGCGATCCATCCGACTGTTCCAGAACTCAATGGTGGCGCAGGCAGTGGCGTCGGGGCGCTGAGCGTGGATCAGAATCTGATCCCGGAAGGGGTATTTATAAATCCTGGCGGCAGTTTTTAAGTACCGCTGCCAGTTTCCCCGCACAGAGGCCAGCTCCAGGGTTTTCTTCTGGCTGAACTCCGTGACGATTTGCAGTTTGCTCGCCATGCTTCCTCCTATCGTTCCATCTCATGTTTCTTTTCCGGCTTGGTCGGCTCCTTTTGCTGGGCCAGGTGCCGATCCAGGGCCTCCTTCTCATAGCAGTAGCAGTAGAAATTGTACTCGCCGGGGCTGGGATTGAGCCGCAACAAATAGGAATAGCTTTCCGTATCAATCCTGACACCGTGTTCCCGGACGCCAGCGCCATAAGAACACTCCGGGTGCTTGTAGCAATAGCTCGACATGGCGCTGCGGCTGGAGAGGATGCCATGGTATGCCTCATCAAAGCGCAGAGCGTTGATAATATTGTCAAACTCGCTCTTAAATGCGGGGGTCTTTAATTCTCCGCAATGGTCAAACCAGGTGAAATAAAAGGCTTTGCCGGTGCTGCCCATATCGCCACGCAAATGGCCCAGGCACCGGGTCGCTGCGTCTACCTTCTCATCGTGGCTATAACTGTATTGCTGCTCTAACTTGCTCATAGGGTTCAGATTCAGTTCCATTTCTGCCTCCTATCTTAGTCATCGAGATTATATGACATGGATTCATTGATTCGCTTTTGGCAGACATGCCAATAGTTTTCCGATATTTCTGCGCCAAGAAAGCGGCGTCCTGTCCGTATAGCGGCCAGGGCTGTACTTGCAACTCCAGAAAAACCATCGAATACCAGATCACCGGGGTCACTGGAAATCTGAATCAGCCAACTCAAACATTCTACATTTTTAATGGTTGGATGGAAAATCTGATGTTTCTTTTGCCATGTAGAATTGTAAGTAGCTTTTGGATACTCCTCTCCAAACCAGCAATCAGGAAATCGTGTCTTGTATTTCTTATATGGAGTTCGCCCTCGCATGGGCAATCGTCCCTCTTTCTTACGGTTCTCCAGGAGGGTAGTAGAATTAAATATTCGACGTCCCTTTTGACAAAAGATTACCCACTCTGCGTTGTTTGCAAAGCTGCCTTTCAAATCCCCAATACCGCCCAAGGTGCCTTTTTCAATTACCAGACAATTTTTAATGGAAAATCCAGCCGCCCGCAAACAATGAAAATGATATGGATAACAGTCAAAGCGAGTAAAGAAGTAGGCATGGCTATTAGCTTTCAGAATACGATAACTCTCCTTGGCAAACTTGGCATAATCAATCCCGGTATCGCCAGCTAAAACAGGGTGGGGAGAGATACAAAATTGATTTTGATAACTGATACCATACGGAGGATCAGTCAAAATAAGCGAAACACATTTATCTGGGAGTTGCTTCATCAGTTCAAGGCAGTCCTCTTGAAAAATACGGTTAATGTAATCATCAGGGAATGTGCGGAACATATTGTAATCCTTGTTTTCACGGCAAGAATCCATAGGAAGATTTACCGCTCAAAGTCGTGAGTCCGCTTATTCTTGCCGGGTTTATTCTGATGGTAAATCTTATCAGTAAAATCAGCGGGGAGTTCCTGACATTTTTCGGCGTCCAAATAGTAGGCGGTCTGCTTGCCGCCCTGCGTGATCAGCAGAATGTCGCTGTCGCAGAGGGAGCGGAGTGTACTGCCTCCGGGCCGGCGCTCCATACTGTGCTTTTTGCGAAGATCCTCCAGCGTGGTTCCGGGGCCGAGGTTGCCACGATACACACAGCGGTAATCGGCGGGTCTGATCCGGCCCTTGGCCTTATCATAGGCGCAGCAGAAGTAATCCGTCTTGATGACGTCTTTGATCTGGTAGAGTGCGTAGGTATCACAGCAGTCCTGCTCTCTCGGATGCTCCGGCAGATAGGTGTAGCCGTTGCGCCACGCCATTTCCGCAAACTCCATGATGTGAAAGCCGCACTGCCCGATGTAGATGTGGTAATCGTCGATGTAGGAGCACTGCTGCTTCATCTGCGTGCCGTCCGGCTTTGTTATAATGATGCTGCTGTGGTTAGGCAGGTGAAAAAGCGTGTTGTAGTTGCAGTCCACAAACCGCATATCCCGCACCCCGTTTGGGTTGGGAAAGGCGCATACGCCCGCAATGTTGATAGGTTCCTGGCTCATCTCTCGTGACCTCCTTTTTCTTTTTTCGGCGGGGTGCGGTCATGCTCCTTCACCTTTTCTTTCGCCCAATCGGGCAGTTTGGCGAGATCCGCAATCCCCAGAATATCCGAGACATCCCACCGGCACCGCTCCCCGGAAAACAGTTCCTGAAAGTACACGGCTCTGCCTCTTGCTCCTGCGCTGCACCCAAAGCCGCCGACTGCGTACCCAAGCTGGCAATCTGCCGTGCGGTACTCAGCGGCCAAGCTGGTCGGCCTAAGAATCACAAGTTTGCCCTCCAGGGATTCTTTTTCGCCACGCTCACGGCAATGCTCGGCTCCCAGCACCTCAATGGGTACAGCACGTTTCTCCCGGAATTCTGCCACCGCCTTTTGCTGCTCCTGCAAGCGGTTCAAAAAAATCTGCATAATCTCGATATAACTGTCACCGGCAACCGCCTGGGGAAAGATTTTCTCACCCAGAGGGTTATATTGCTGATAACAGGTCATGTAGGGCGTTTCCTTGTCCCTGGAGTTGTAGCCCAGGAGCATCATACATCCGCCCAAACGGATGGATTGGAGGATTTCATAATCCCCCGCCATTTCGGGGACAGCCATTTTTAACGCTCCCTTTCTGTGTAATCTTTGTGTTTATGAGTTTTGTGGGACGATCTGCAATACTGGGCATAGGCAGCGGCAATGCGGTTTTCACAGTCTTGCATTGCATCTGCATATTGCTCATAATACTTACCGTTGTGATACCTGTGGGCCGAACTGGAACTACGCTCCGGCATCCGTTCCCATGTTGCATATCTGTGAGGAGCTTTGGGGTTAAATCCCAATGCGATTTCCCGGTTCCCAACCAGTGCAGAAACCATCACGGTATATCCCTCATGTTCTGCCTTCATACTCTGGAAAGAGCCGGTTTCCAAATGCAGGGTATAGCTCCCGTTTTGGCCTTGCTGGTAGGTGACAGGGATCATAGGTTTCCCGGTCACCAGTTCGGGGCAGTAGGTATATCCCAGTTGTTCCTCCAGCATCATTTTTGGCATAGATACTAAGTCTATGTAATGGACTTCTGCCCCCATGATGCGGTAGGTGTGAAGATGCCCCTTCACCGGGAAGTAGGTGGACAAGACGGGATGTTTGATATGGCCGGTGATGGCAACGCTCTTTTCCTTGGACGCTCTGTCGAGGTAGAACTGGGGCTGTGCGCCGGGGGCGTCCCAGCCCGCCATGGAGCCACAGATCATTGCTTCCAGCTGCGCCGGTGTGATCCCCATGCGGCGGTTGGTGAAGTCCGCAATACTCTTATTTTCCTCACGGCTGTCTGTGTTCCACTCACTGCGGTAATACCCACGCTCGCCTCGCTTAATCACAATCAGTTCCCCGGTGCTGGCCAGGATAGAACAGCAGTGTTCCGGTAGTGTTCCGCTCATTTTGACCTCCTTACGGGCAACAAAAAACGGCCTTGAAAGCCGTGTTGCCCTGATATGATCTATTTTTCCGGCTGGTGCTTTTCCGGTGCCGGTTTTCCCTGATACGGGGTTCTGTGCAGGATATAGCGTACTCCGCTGATATGGCCTTCCGGGCTGTATTCCCGGTGTCGCTCCACATATCCGGCCTTCTCCAGCTCACGGACGGCATTGCCAACCGCCTCGATCCCGTCCCGGCTCAATTCTGCCAAATTGCGCACGGTGAAATTCCAGGTCGGTTCCTGAAGCAACATGATAGAAAATAAACCCTTTGCTTTCAAGGAAAGGGTTTCATTCTCCAGGTGGTGCTCCCACATCAGAATCTGATCCTTCTCGTCCATATCATCGCTCCTGTTCCCGCAGTTTCTTTCTCTGCCACTGATCCAGGAGCCGGATAATCACTTCTTCCATCTGCTTGGGGGTATAGCTGGGCGGGAAGTATTTTTGCAGGCGGTCATTTTTCAAGGTCACTTTCCGGGCCAGGGACTTGTCCTCCCGAAGAAGCACATCCATCACATTGGCATCCAGCTTTCCCTCCTCGCTCAGCTCCTTGAGCCGTTTGGCCTGTCCCAGACTGGGAGATACCTCATCCCGTTCCATGATGACCAACAGGGCAGTTTGCTCTTTTTCGCTCAGATGGGAAATGCAGTCCGCTGCGGGTGTGACCTTCAAAACCCCGTTGTCCACCTGCTCCAGCAGGGGCGGAATCAGCTTTGTAAGATTTACATATCGCTGTATTTGTGTTGCGCTTTCGCCAACTTGCTCACCCAGAATATGCACCGATCTTCTTCCACGAAAATTGTCTCCAACTTGGGTACAATTTTTTTGTGGCCGTCCGGCCTGCCGTTTCATGGCCTCCAACTTCAGGCTGTACGCCCTGGCTTTCTCGCTGGGCAGCAAGTCCTCACGGGTGATGTTGTAATCCACCACCAAAATGTCGGCCTCATCGTCCGTGTACTCCCGGACGATGACCGGGAGGCTTTCCAGGCCCACCGCCCTGGCGCAGTAGTCACGGCGATGGCCGGAGATAATCTCATAGCCGCCCTCTGTCCGGGGCCGCACGATCAGCGGCTCCGCAACCCCCACCTGCTCGATGCTGTCCATCAGCCGTACCAGATCCGGCGTGGGCCGCTTGATGGAGTAGGGCTGTCTGGCATAGGGATAAATCTCACCCACGGGAATGTTCAGGATGCGCTCATGGGTGTCCTGCTGCCGTTCCTGCTCACTCTTGAACAGATCATCGAGTGAGGTCAGGCCCATGTTTTTGACGTTGCCTGCCAAGATTCATCACCTCCCTGGTAAAAGATTCGTAGGCTCCCGCAACCCGCCCGTCCTTATCGTGCTCAAAGATGTTTTTGTGCTCCAGGCTGATTTCGGCGGCACGGATAGAACGGGGAATTTCACTGCGGAATACCCTGCCTCCATAGGCTACCCGGATTTGGTCAATGACACCACGGGAAAGAGTGGTTCGGCTGTCAATCATCGTCATCAGGATTCCACCGATTTCCAGGCCGGGATTCAACTGCCGCTTTACCCGCATAACCGTTTTGAGAAGCTGCTCTAGGCCCTTGGCGGGAAGGTAGTGGGCTTGCACCGGGACGATAACGGTATTGGCCGCTGTCAGTGCATTGATGGTCAGCATCCCCAGAGACGGCATACAGTCCACAATGGCATAGTCGTAGTCTTTCTGGACAGTGCTGAGATATTGCCGTAACACTGTCTCACGGCTCATAGTGTTGACCAGCGTCACCTCGGTGGCAGACAGCTCGATATTGGCAGGCATCAGATCCACGCCGTCCGCATGGTGCAGAATCCCATCCTGGGGCGCAAAGGGCTGGTCGGTAATGATCTTCGTCATGATGGTCGCCAGGGTGGGATTCAGCTCATCGGGCTGCTCCCAGCCAAG
>OLPA01000265.1_pt1 | contig 47733 bp, 30 predicted proteins | sample 1672811 | NCBI WGS metagenome assembly OLPA01 (sample SAMEA3136726, study PRJEB25190) | human gut metagenome | biome: human gut; feature: human-associated habitat; material: faeces | place: Austria | collected 2013
TAGTAACAGTTCTATAGCTTGTTGATTATATTTTCGCTATAATCTTTCAAACCGCCTTAGTGTTAGTTCGAACTAACCATCACATATATAAGAAACCGCGCAAAAAGTAAACTATAATTTTACACGGTTCTTCTTGTGTTTAAGTATATCACTTATGAAATCATATAACAATAGAATTCTTTCAACAATGTTTTAATTTTTTCTGAACAGTAACCTGGACAGTTTCAGCACAAAATTCCTTGGGTCATTTCATCAATCCTTCTCCCCTTCATTCGCTTCCTCCAGCATAACACTCTCCTGTACCTGTATGTCAGCATACTGGACGCGAAGAACTGCCTGAGGCCAGTTTATGCTGACCATTGCGTTTTTCTCTTTTTCCATGCCTGCTTTGCGGATTAGGTCAAGAAGCTCATTTAATACTTCTTTTGTCAGGTATCCACCCCGCCAGTGAAAAACAAGCACCTTTCCTTTCTTAGCAGCCTGCAAAGACCGCTTGTATACATCCTCCTGTTTGGTAAATGATAATTTCTTCTCTTTGTAGTAAAAATGATCATGATCATTGCAATGAGGCGCAGGCGCGATCAAGGGCTCATGATCGCGAAAGATCTGCTGATCATCCAGGTTGAAATAGTCATAGCGGATTTCCTTGTTTTCGCGATCTTTTCCCAGACTGTTATCAAAAGTGGCATCTAAATGATAATATGTGCCATTTATCTTTACAATATTCCAGGTGTGCCGGTATTTGATTCCTTTTTCTGGATTGTTACCGCAAATTGCGATCACACACCATACTCCCAGCGCATCCAGAAGAACCTTCACCGCTTTCGCAATGCCCTCGCATACCCCGACGCTCTGTCCAAGAGGACCTATGATCTCATGGGAATATGCTTTTTTCAGTTTGTCATAACGGACATTTTCGCAGATAAAATCGTGCACATATTTCTCTTTTTCCCACTCAGACATCTTCTGTGCCGGGCGGACAAGCTTCTCTACCCTGGCTGTCAGAGCCTTCTGATGCTCCCGGATCTTGTTTTTCTCAAAAAGATATTCCGGTATGAAAATCAGGTTCGGCGAATCTTTGTAGTAACGATATTTAAAATTGGTTACCCAGAATATTTCCGGATGGTCCAGCCTCATCTGGAAAAAAATATTGTAAAGCTCCTCTCCGGAAAGTGCCGGAACCTGAATTTCATCCGATAGATTTTTCACCCCGACAAAAATGCTGTGATAAGCAGCCTGCTGGGGTTTGTTCATATGATTATAATAGTATTGTTCCATTTTTATCCTTTTAGCTTATCTGTCAGTTTCAGATATCCCTGCACAAGTAGATCTGTTACGATCAGCACAACGACTGACAAAATCAGACAATCTCTTACACTAAATTCGTAAAAAGCTGCAAAACCAGCAATCGTCCAATATACTCCAATATGCACTGCATACATTTTGGATATCTGCCTGGAATAATAGCACAGCTTATTGTAAACAAATTTCCATTTTTCTATAATCGGCATGAGAAAAAATGCCACTGCAAATACAAGGATAATGCTGCAGAAGGTTCCCACTACTTTCACAAGTCCGGGAGTTCGATACTGTTCGATCATATAATTAAAGAATCCGTCAACACCCGGATGCATTACGATGCAGATTACAAACCAGGCTGCCGCTACGATTCCGCATACCAGACCGCTCTTTTTGTAAAAAGCTCCTTTTTCATCCTCTGGTACTCTTCTGATTACTTTTGCAAAAACATATCCTAAAAATACATAACTCAGATATGGAAAAAAGCAGAAGCTTGTCTCACCTTTTCCCCCAAAGGTCATATCCAGAAGCCAGTTAAGTGCCTGATTATCAGAAACCAGCAGTTTGGTAAAAGGTGTTACGATTCCCACTATCAATGCACTTATTATGTAACCGCCAAGTTTTACATTAAATTTCCTGTACAAAGCAAGTACAAGGTAGCACATACCGGATATGAAAAAGATATTCACAAATGTAAGCATGGAATACCGACTTGCTTCAAATACTTCCCTGCTGCCTGCTACTTCTCCTGTAATAGAATTTCTAATGGCGTAGCTGACCGTCATGACTGCCGCATAGCACAAATTGCTTATGCCTTGGTAAATCAACAGTTTTATACCGTTTCTGACCATGTCCTTTGGCTGGGAATGACGTGTAAAAACACTTCCAAAACCCATGGTAAACAGATATAAGCAGGCTCCGGTAGGCATAAACAGGGCAAACATAATTTTATGTACACTTGACTCTGCCGCTGCTGCACCTGCAATTGTCTGAAAGGAATGTATAAATACAATCATGATCATCAGAAAGCCTTTTACCAGGTCAAGCTCTCTCTGGCGTCCAGTATTTACTTCTTTTTCTTTTAAAGAAAACATATTTCTTCCCCTTTTCCTTAATTTGTTCAAATATTATCTAAAAGTGCAATGTTTTTTGGATACTCCATATTAGAATATAAGTTCAGCTGCAGCTGCAATATCCTGTTATACTCATCACATCCAGGCTCAAGGACTCTTCTCTGCTCATACAAGTCGTGGTCTTCCTTGCTCATTTTCACATCAAAGCTTTCCTTTGTATGAAACTGGATTTCAATTCGGTAGTTGCGCGGATTTTTAAATTTGGTATTCACGCCATTGTATGGAAAACTGTCATTAGTCCAATAATTTTTTAATGCATAAATTTTCCAGTTTTTCTCAGACAAAGCCGTTATAACAGAACGGATCTGTTCTACATAATCTTCCGGATCCAGTATGATCGTATAACGGACTACATCCGCCAGCGAATCAAAGAAGGATTTCTCTACTCTCTGATAAAGCTTATTGTACAAGGATTTCGGTGATTTCACTCTGTACTCTAATCCTTCCAGTACGGCTTTGTTGGTTTTCGCGAACTCTACAAGGAATTTGGTTGTCTCGAATTCTGTGGATAAATAATCGGCATAAAACACTCTTTCCTCAGGAGAAAGCTTCTGAAACAGTTTCCTGTCCTCATCTGTCCATAATTCTTCGATTTCTTTGTTCAGATAGATTTTTTCAGCTGTTTCCGCAGACGGAAGGCGGTGAAGCTCTATGGAAGCAATAGAAAAAAGATCAAAACTGTGGTCTGACCGATTAGACAGACTACTGACAATTTTCCCGAAATTATCAATAATTAAATTTACCTTCCGCTCAATCAGTGTATAAGCCGAATCCGAACCGCCTGCTTCTATCACCAGCTTGCCATCTTTTACCTTAATACTTCTTACCACGTTTCTTTCAACAAATCCAACGATTTCTTCGGAATTATATTTGTCGAACTTGTCATAGCTCAAATCAATATTTGCATTTTTTAGTTCTGCCAGCTGGTTTCCAACAGCTAACACAGCTGCCAGTTCCTTCAGCCTGATAACATTTTGATTGTTCAACACCAAAGCTTCTTCTAACTGAACAGGTGCTGTACCATTTTCACCGATAAAGTGAAGCATACGGATTATGGCATATTTATGCAGATCTGATGGAAATTCAAATATATCGCCGTATTCTTCCAACAGGCATGCACTGAACAAAACATGATATTTACTCATAACCTGAAAGAACGTAAGCTCTTCTGCCTGCTTCTGAATTCCAAGCTTGTCCACATATCTATTCATAATTTCCTGATTTAAGCCAAATCCAATATGTGCAAATAGCGCTGCGGACAAAAGGCAGTAGCACTCATCTTCATTCAAATTTTCCAGTTTCCGCTTATCCATTATCATATCACAAAATTCTGCAATATCGATAAAATGCATTATAGAATAATCAGAAATATTAGGATATAACTTTTTATATTTTTCCAGCATTCTCTGGACAACTGTACAGTTATCCCGGTAGTTCCCATATAGTTTTTTTGATTTTGCTAATAAAATTTCCGAACATTTATTAACTATCATTTGGTTTATTCTCCAGTCTCTTTTCCCTGTTCTCCTCCGTTTGCCTCTTTAATTAGGATAATGGCACAGAGTTATTCGTTTCTTATCCAGCTTAATTACCTCAAGATTACTTACCGTTTCAAAATAATCATTCATATTCCGAATATTCTTTTGTCATTTAAAATCATATCGAACCACAGCACAGTTTTTTACTCCAAATGCAGCATATTCCTCATTTGTCATGTCCGTAAAATAGGACTGTACCACTCTGGCGATTCCGTTGTGAGCAACCAGGATGTAGGTCTTTTTATCGGACTCTGCTTTTATTTCATCAAGAAGATTATAGATTCTCTGCGCCAGCCTGAGTGTGGATTCTCCACCTTCATGACTGCATGCAAAAAACTCCTTTGCTTTCTTGAAATCCTTCCCATCCCGAAGAGTGGACTCCCATTTTCCAAAATTCTGCTCAATCAGCCTTGGTTCCACCCTGTATGGAATTCCTGTCATTTCCGAAATCAACTGAGCCGTATCTGCCGCCCTGCTAAGCGGAGAGCAGAGGATTTCATCTGCCTTAACCCCCTCTGTAAGAATCTTCTGTCCCGTCTTCTTTGCCTGCTCGCGTCCATATTCTGTAAGCGGACTGTCTGTAGCCCCGCAAATTTTGTTCTCAACATTCCACACGGTCTGCCCGTGTCGGATAAAATAGAAATGTCCCATGGTTGGTTCCTCCCGTTATTTTCTTCTCATAATCCTGGTTATATTTCTCGGTAAGCGTCTTTACCTCTGCTTCTGTAAATCCAATATAAGGTGCAAAATTCCTAGAGCATGTTTAAAAAGGCTTTCTGCAAGATGTGCGTCACAATCGTCCAATAAAATAATGGGTTCGTCATTTTCATTAACAGTTTTTATTACAGCTGCAACTACTCTAACTGTTTTCATAAGTTCCTTGTTGAAACGTAAATATGCATCTTCTTTAGTAATTTCAGACATTTAATCCCATTTCATAATGTATATCAATTTAAGGTTCCAATATCCTCAACTTTAATATAGTTTAAGATAGCAGGCGCAGCATCCCATCCCCTTAAATAACTTATTTCAGAATTATACACACATTTTTCTATTTTTCCCTTTAGTTCTTCAATATCATTTACGCCAAATAATACCTCCATTTTTTTACAATATCTACGTGACTTCATTCTTTCCCATTCTAGCCCTTTATTTTCAACATAAATATAACATGTAGGAAACCAACAAGTGCCATACCAAATTCGCTCATTTTTAGGAAGATCATAGGCATTACAAACCTGATATAAAAATAAATCTGCTTCTGCAATTGCTTCTGCCGTATATATCGGAAATTTTTCTCTTTGACTGCAAATAATATTGCCAACTAAAGTATACTTATCTTTCATTTGAGACATTGGCTTATAATGTTCTTCAATGACAAAACTATGATGTCTAAATGTTGTATAATTAGTTTGTTTAATTTCTCCACCAAAAAGACTGTTCTCTAAAAAATATGTATATGTTAGCAATATATTTATTGCCTCATAGTCTTTAATATGACGTAAATAAGCAATAACACAGATGAACAATTCCCACAAAAGAATTTTATATACATCCAAATCATTCTTATTTGCAGAATATGCCTGTGGATTAAATGTTTTTACACAAGTTAATTTGTTATATAAGTACTCAAAAGATTCTGCAAGCGTCTCCGCATAATTGCTTTCGGTTTCGGCAATCGTTTCTACAAATTCCAAATATATATCACGTACTGTTTTTGTATTTAGGAAATTATTATATGCTTCTTCTGGTTTTACATTACAAATATAATAAGATTTTAAAGCCTCAATATATGCTTCTTGAAATCTTGCTATGCAGCTCTTTCGTTTAATTGATGTATTACCTCCTCTGATTTGACGAATCAAATCTTTTACTGGAAAAAAATTAGTCTTTTCCTCATCCAACCATTCTGGTTTCTTTCCAAGAGGTGGTTTTACAAACTGAGGTTTTTCATATATATTTCAAAGAAGTTTCTCATATTCTTCCTCATATTTTTCCGGATTCGAAAGATCAATATATATTCTGGTTTTTATATAAGTTGGTACATATTCCTTTCCCTCTTCATCTCGCTCTGCAATAATTGGGATGAACTTTTCTTGTCTTGCATTTCCGTACACTTCACTGGAAATAATTACTGTTTCATCTCCTACACCTCCAGTACGGTCATTTGCTTTCTGTGCGTATGCTTTATCACAAATTATGAGTACTTTTGTAATACTCGAATCATTAACACACCTTTCCATAAATTCATATTTATCATTTCCCTCTTTCAAATCCCATTTGTCAAGGACGACATCTACCCCATGGAAAACCAATCTGTTCGCAAGCTCAAGTACAAGTGCATCACTACTCCATGAATATGATATAAATATTTTGGGAATTTTATCAATCTGCAATGTCAGCACCTCCAAATTTAACCTTCATCATTATCACAAATAATCACATCAAATATTGCCTCTTCCACTGTTTTAACACACTCATCCGTATATTTCTTTATATCTTCTCCCCAAAATCGGATAACAGTCCATCCTTCATAGTTTAACTTTTTATTTATCTCGTCGTCTCGCTCCATGTTACGTGATATTTTCTTAATCCAGAATTCACTGTTATTACTATTCTTTAATTTCAATTCTAACTTTTCCCAATCTTTTCCATGGAAAAATTCTCCATCGCAGAATATCGCAATCTTATATTTTGTCAACGCAATATCTGGACTTCCAGGTAATTTTTTGTAATTTTTCCGATACCGATAACCTTTATTCCATAAGGCTTTTCTTAATATAACTTCTATCCTGGTATCTTTTCCGCGAATATTTTTCATATTCTTATGCCGCTGTTCTTTTGTTAAAACATCAGTCACAAAATCACCTCAACAATCAGCTTTCAATTAACTTCGCCAATTTTTCTATTTCATTTATTTCCTGCCGGACATTTATACTCATTAAAGATTTAACATCAATGAGAATTCCCTGTATTTTCTGATATTCTTCTGAATTATCCTTCCAATTACTTATTGCTTCTCCTATTTTAAGCATCTGGGAATTATCCGGACATTTCCTTTTCAACGAATCAAAAGGCATAAGAAATGCATTATACACCCTCATGTTATCTCCATGTTTTTTCTTAAATTTTTTCTCAGTAGCTACATACTCCCCATATGTAATCTGTTTATTAATTGATGTTGATTCAGGAAGATCCCTGGTATTTCCAGTTACTCCGTATTTATAATACTTTGCATCAAGAATGTACACATTTGTTCCACTTATCATAATCGTATCTGGTTCAAGAGAAGCATTTTCATGTTTCGTCTTATCAATCCACCATGAAGTCTTCGGAAAATAATCAGCTTTATTTTCTATACCGAATACTTTATCAATCATTTTTTCCCAGACATATTCAAAGCGATAAGTTCCGTATCTATAAGTCTTGTCAGAATTTCTATCTCCCTCAAAATCAATAATTGCCAACATATGTCTAAACAATATGCGATTTTTATCATTATATGTATTTGCAAGCTTTTCTTTAAGAACCGAACGGAAGATTCTGTCCTGCTTTATAATTCGTGGTTTTTCTGGCATTATTCTGGTAAAAAGCCATCCCATTTGTTCAAAACTCTCATACACACAATACTCATGTATTAATGTAATCAGTTCATTTTCTTTAACACGATCGTTCTTTGTTACAAAATCCAGATAAAATACATCTGTACCCTGTACATAAGACTTCTGAGTTTTTATTGTTCTGTTCCAATTTATTTTTCCTTTTTTAGCAACTTTATATGAAACTTCCTGTTCTTTATAATAACCTCTTGCAAAAAAATCTTTTATAAGATATAAATATGACTGCAACGGAAATTCCATTTCATCAAAAGCATTTCCTTGTCTAAGAACATCTGATTCCTTTCGCTTTGTATTAGCCGAAAGTGTTGTAAATAGTAACATAATGTCCTTGCGAAGTTCATTGTCGTCTTCAGATATATGATAACCTATCGGAAAGTTGATACTAATATCGCCATCACTACATCTCAATCCAACAAATGTATCCTTTTCACAATTAGAATTCACTCTGCACTTGCTTCTTATATCAACTTTCCTCAAAAAATCACCACCTACTTTTCATCATTTTCTATATTTCGCTGCTTCATTTTTAAAAGCATCTTCTCATAGACTTCTGTTCTCAATACAGATTCCAATTTATCAGCTTCACTTGTTTCATACTTACTAACCACATCCTCCAGAGATTTACAGCTCTCATTAAATATTACTGTCGGATCCATTCTAAAAGCATTATCCCATAGATGTTTAAGCACTTTTTCAGAGAACTTATCTGCATCCAATTCTTTTTTCTTTGCAAAATATATTCCCAAACACTTATCTGCAGAGCTTACCATGTCAGTATTACTATCAATAATCATATCGTTAATTACAGTAGCAAAGGTCCCCCAACTTACTTTTGTACCATCAATCATATCTTTTGAATGTTCAGATTTTTCAAAATTATTCTCTATCTGTCTTGTACTCCATCTTCGCAAGAACGCAGTATCCAGTGTAAACACATTCTGATCAGCCGTATTCATTGTTGCCAGAATGTTCATATTGGAAGGAATCCTTACCGGGTGATTTTCATCCCCATATACCTCTTTTGCAACATCATAATTTGAAATTCCATATTCACTCTCCCCAACTTCTTCTGCAGGAAATTCATCCTCATCTTTTCGATCCAGCAACTGAAATATCTCTCCAAATATTGCAGGTGCATTGCCACGATTTAATTCTTCTATAACAAGATAATAATGATTACTGGGATCTTCTTGTGCTTTCTTTAACATTCTGGTAAATGGTCCTGGTGTAAACACATATTTTAACTTCTCATTGCCGTCTTTATCTTTTTCCACTCTCGGCAATATCTGCCCCACAAAATCTGAGTATGTATAATCGGGATGAAAAACAACCCTTTCCATCATTTTTTCATCATTACAATATTTTGTTTTTATTTCATGGCTTTTACCAGATCCTGGGACTCCATACAAAAGTATATTTTCTGCTCCTGTTTTTCTCTCGCCTAAAACTTCTTTTTCTTCTTTTATCGCATTCTCATCTGAAATATAAATACCATATGAATTCTGTTCAAGACATCTGTATATATTCAAAGCCTTTTGTAATTCTGTAGAGTATGATTCATTTATTCCAGCAGCTTTAACTATATCCAATGATTTGAATGCATTTTGAATAATGTTTTTTCCGTACTTTATTCCGAAAATATGGATAGAAGCCACTTGCATTTTATTTTCTGCATTACTATACATTTTTTTAAGAATGTTTCCTAATTCCGGAATTGTAAAATTTCTATTTTCAACTTTGGAATCTTTAATTTTAATATATTTCTTTATATCAACTTTCGTATTAGTCGGTAATTTGTAAAATTTGTTGTTTAGCACAGAAAGATGATACTCTCCATTATTTTCATCAGCTGCTCTTATTCCAATACAATCATAGCTCAACCTCTCTTTATGTTTCAAGATCACCAGAAAGTCTCCGGTGTGTAACAACTTTCTAAACTTAACAAAATCCACATCATCACTAGTAATCAATGAAAGTTGTACTTGATCTGCCTGTTCTTTTCTCCTACTTCTTACCACGCTTGCACAAACACAACTTTTTTTATTTTCGTCAAAAATGATTCCGCTTTTCTCATCAGCCTCTAAATATGAAATATTGTCCTGGTAAATGTAAAGTGGGATCTGTGTTATAAAATATTTTTTTAACTGTTCATCTTTTTCACTATAATCGCAGTTAAAATAACCATCAGCCATGAGATACGGGAACATATTCATCTGTTCTCCAGATATTGCTATGTGTGTCTGATTAGTTGTTCTCCCCTCATCCAGGGTATTAGACGCTTCCAGTCTTTTTACCAGTATTCCATCATATTCGTTTGCAGAACACTGTGGAATTATATTCTTTATTACTCTTATTGCTTCTACAAAATTCATCAAGCATTACCGCCTTTCATATAGCCTTTTATCACTTGTGCTATTGCCCTTCCCAAAAGTGGCGGAACAGAATTTCCTATCTGCATATATGTCTTCGTATATGCCCCTCTGAAAAAATAATCATCAGGATAAGACTGTACTCTTGCCGCTTCTCTTGGCGTTAATCCTCTTGCCTGGGTAGGATGTATATACATATTGCAGTCAAATTTCATATGCGCAGTTATCGTTTTACAAACCTTATCATTTTCCAGTTTAAAATATTTATCCTTAAAAATTCCATTTCTTCTGGCATAAGGCATGATATCTGCTATTTTAGGGTCATCTGAACGATCTCCCGGTTCCATTCGTCCAAAAATTTCAATATCCCTGTCATTGTTGTATCTGGCCTTATGATTTGAAACCACATCAATTACTCTGCCTTGATTAATATAAGAAATATAATCATTTGTTTCAGTACAATAATTCTTTTCTATTTTGTATCCACTTTCTATCGAGCCGCTTTCTGTAGAGTTTTTCACTCTTGAAGCTTCCAATTTCCTAAGTCCAAATAAAGCATCACCCAGATTATATTCCGGTATCTTTTCGCTAAGTTCAAATATCTCATTGAAGATTTTCTCATTATCAATTCCAAGACAATTACCTATATATATTAGTCTTTCACGATTTTGAGGCACTCCGAAATTCTTTGCATTTAGTATATGGCACTCTACAGAGTACCCGATTGCACGGAAATCATCTTTTACCTGTTCTGCTACAGATTGCATCCCTTTGACATTTTCCATGACAAAAAATTTAGGCTGAACTTTTTTTACTGCTTCAACATAACTTTTATAAAGATGATTTCTCGGATCGTCTATCAGCCTCTGTCTGTTAGCCATACTAAATCCCTGGCAAGGTGGTCCACCAATAACAATGTCAGCACTTCTTCCATCCAGCAATTCATCAAGCTCGTTTACCACATCTTTTATGTTTCCCAATATAATATGGTCTCTGGGTGTCTCCGGATGGTTATGTGCATATGTATCCACACAACAATCCTGGATATCATTTGCCAAGGTAGTAACAAATCCTTCCTGTGTAAATCCTAACGACAACCCACCTGCTCCGCAAAACAAATCTATCATCTTTAGTGAATCATCATTAACATTTTTTCTGGCGTTTTCAATATAAGTATTACAATATTTGCTTACAGGACATTCATAACACTGCTGTACATTTTCATTACATATAACGGATAATCTTCTGAATGCAGTCATAACTTCTGCATCGTTCTTTACCTCGTCCTTATATAATCTGGCCCTTGCATTAAGGAAGTCCTCTTTTACAGTTTTCGTTACTCTTTCAATACAAATTTCTATATTTTCCTGCTCTTTACTATCAAGTCCTGCTTTTACAAACGCAGTAAACTCACATTTATCGTTTTTGTATTCCATATCAGTCTACCCACTCTCCAAGATTTATAAATGTACTCTTTACCGATTGGGCAACAGCTCTTGACACATTAACTGTAACTGCATTCCCAAATTGCTTATACGCCTGGCTGTCAGACACTGGAATCACAAAAGAATCTTCAAATCCCTGCAATCTTGCACACTCGCGCGGCGTAAGTCTTCTTATCTTTCCCTTTTGTGTGACATAATTATCCTGACATGCTCTGTGCATCTTCGCCATAGTTGCACATAAAGGTCTTGCAATCTCAAGATCTATTTCTGATTTTGCTTTATATCCACCAGTTCCATTAGATAATATTGTGGGTAATATTCTATCTGACAAAAAATACTTATTATCAACTTCCGGCTCTAATAAATCCTGTAAAGTTTTTTTAAGTTTTTCTTTTTGCGGAAATATGAATTTTGCATTCTGGTTGTCAAAACACACTATGTAAGTTCTATTTCTTGTCTGTGGTATTCCATAGTCGGCTGAATTTAATATATCACAAAACACATTATATCCGAGCACGTCTTGTAATACTCTGTGTATTTCTTTATATGTTTTTCCATTATTATGAGTCCGTAAAGAGCGGACATTTTCAAGAATAATCGCTTTCGGCTTCTTTCCTCTTTTAATTTTATCATCCACTATTTCTGCTATTCTAAAAAACAAGGTTCCTCTTGTGTCCTCAAAACCTTTTTGTTGTCCCATCATACTAAAGGGCTGGCAGGGAAATCCCCCTATAAGAATATCACAGTCTGGTATAATTTCTAATGGAATTTCATTTATATCTCCTAAAACAATATGATCACCAAAATTAGCCTTATATGTCTGTACCGCGTACTTATCAAAATCATTTGCCCAGACAATATTATAACCGGTATCTGCAAAACCTTTATCAAGTCCTCCAAGTCCGCTGAAGAGTGATACAACATTCATCTATTCTTCCTCCCCAAGCTTATTATTTTTTATGTACTCTCTGATCCATAACCCAATTTCTACAGAAGCAGTTTTTCCTTCTTTACGCAATAATGTCATAAATTCATCTTTTACTGTCGGTTCAATTGATATTTCTATTTTTGCAGTTTTTATTCTTCCTGCAGGTCTTCCGCAATTATTTTTCTTTATATTCGTCATTAAAATTTCCTCCATTTAATATAGGTATTATATAATGTTTTTATCAGGGTGTAAATAGATTCTTTTATATAATTTTCTGTATACACTTTTCATCTTGTTTGCTATAATATATACAAAATTAAAGAAGGGAATATATGCACATGTATAAATTAATTATTGATCTATTAAATAATTTTCTAAATTATATACATATTCCAGGTACTCCACTTAATCCAGATGTTTTCCAGGGTGTATTTGTGAAGAAGCTTTCCAATCAGAATATTATAAAAGAGAAACGAAGAATCAGCGCCAATAATACTATTCTAAAAGTCAACCAGACACATATAGATGTCACAGGAGAACAGGCGAAATTATTTTTCTTTGAAGGTCTGAGTAATACTACAACTCCTCCTCAGAGTATTGACATAGATTTATATGATAATAATTTGAGCTATCTTTGTGCTATCAACAATCCTTTAAGCCGTCTCTCTTCAGATGGAAACACATATTTTTTTCGCCATTCAATTGATGTGCCACCTTATCTATCAAATTGGGATTTAACCCTTCACAGTTCTGCATACAAAAAATACGGACACAAGGGCACGCACCGCGGTATCGGCTCCATGTCGGCGAGCAGTGCTCCGCTCTATATCGTGGACGGGGCCCCTTACGACGGGTCGCTCTCGTTCCTGAACAGTGCCGATATCGAGTCGATCACGGTGCTGAAGGATGCCGCCGCGTCGGCCATCTACGGTGCCCGCGGTGCCAACGGCGTCGTGCTGGTCACCACCAAGCGCGGCAAGTCGCAGGATGCGACCGTGACCTTCGACGCCAAGTGGGGTACCAACTCCCGCGGTGTGCCCAATTACGACGTGATTTCCGATCCGGGACTGTATTACGAACTGGGCTACAAAGCTTTGTACAACAGTAAGTTCTATGCCGGGAGCTCGGCGGCGGATTCGCGCGCGTTTGCCAACTCCGCCCTGTTCGACTCGACGAACGGCGGTACGGGTTACAACGTCTACACGCTTCCCGAAGGCCAGACGCTGATCGGTGCCAACGGCAAACTCAATCCCAACGCTAAACTGGGCTACTCCGACGGGCAGTATTACTACACCCCCGACGATTGGTACGACGAGCTGTTCGGCAGCGGCAACCTGCGCCAGGAGTACAACGTCTCCATCGCGGGTGCTTCGGAACGCCTCAACTACTACCTCTCGGCCGGTTACCTCGACGATTCGGGCATCATCAAGAATTCGGGCTTCACCCGTTATTCGACCCGTATGAAGGCCGATTACCAGGCCAAGAAGTGGCTGAAGGTCGGTGGCAATATCGGTTTCTCGCACGCTATTACCAACTCCCCTACGGGGCAGACCGACTGGGGTTCGTCGGGCAACCTGTTCTACCTGGCCAACATGATTGCCCCGATCTACCCGATGTATGTGCGCGATGCCGATAAGAAGATCATGTACGACGAACACGGCAATAAGATCTACGACTCGGGTGTGAATACCAACCAGATACGCTCGTTCTCGGGCGGTGCCAACCCCATGATCTCGATCGACCTGGATCGCCACCGCACCTATACTGATGCGATCAACGGCAACTGGTTTGCGACCGTGACGCCCGTCGAGGGGCTGAACGTCACGGCCAACATCAGTGCCAGCGCCATCAACCGCCGTGCGAACCACCTTTATAACTCCTACTACGGTTCCTATATCGGCAAAGGTTCGGTCTCCGTTGCGCAGTCGCGTACGTTCGGCGTCAACCAGCAGTACCTGGCTTCGTACAAGAGAACGTTCGCCCAGAAGCACAACTTCGACGTGCTGGTCGGCTTCGAGAACTATTCGCTGAAGATGCAGTACCTCTCGGGCAGCAACACCGACCTTTACAATCCCAATGTAGGGGAGCTGGACAACACGATCTATGAGACCCCGCAGGTTTCGTCCTACACCGATACCTATTTTACAATGGGTATTCTCTCGCGTGTGCAGTACGACTACGACGGCAAGTATTTCTTCTCGGCATCCTACCGCCGCGATGCTTCGTCGCGCTTCCATCCCGACCACCGCTGGGGTAACTTCGGTTCCGTGGGTGGTGCATGGCTGCTGACCAAGGAGAACTTCCTGAAGGATGTGAAGTGGCTCAACATGCTGAAACTGAAGGCTTCGTATGGTATCCAGGGTAACGACGACCTGCTCGATCCCAGCGGTTACAGCAACTACTATCCCTACCAGGATCAGTATTCGGTAGGCCGTGTCGACGGCGATTTCTCGTTGACGCTCAACTACAAGGGTAATAAGAACATTACGTGGGAGTCCTCGCACTCGCTCAACGTGGGTGTCGAGTTCGGCCTTTGGGACGACCGCCTGAGCGGTAGCGTCGAGTATTTCTCGCGCAAGACCTCGGACATGCTCTACTACAAACCCGTACCTCCTTCGCTGGGTTACTCGCGGCAGCCTATCAACGTGGGTTCGATGCGCAACGCCGGTGTCGAGATCCAGCTGTCCGCCGGGTTGCTGCGCTATAAGAATTTCTCGTGGGATCTGGATCTCAATATGACGCACTACAAGAACAAGATCCTCTCGCTCGACGGCGACGTGCCCGAGACGGGACTGGTTTACTCGATGGCGATCCGCGAGGTGGGCGGCTCGATGTACGACTCCTACCTGAAGACCTATGCGGGTGTCGATCCCAACACCGGTAAGTCGCTCTGGTACGTAGACCCCGACAACGGCGATTATTCGACCACGGATGTTTACGACAACGCCCGCCAGGCCCGCCAGGGCAGCACGCTGGCCAAGGTGAGCGGCGGCTTCGCCACTTCGCTGAGCTTCTACGGCGTGGATATCTCGGCACAGTTCGCTTACCAGCTCGGTGGCAAACTCTACGACAACACCTACCACGAATTGATGCACTACGGCGATAACCTGGGTATGAACTTCCACAAGGATGCCCTCAAGGCCTGGACGCCCGAGAACCCCAACACGAATGTCCCGCGCCTGAACTCGTCCGACGATTCGAACCAGAAATATTCGTCGCGCTTCCTCGTAAGCTCCGACTACCTTTCGGTCAACAATGTGACGGTAGGCTATACCCTTCCCAAGAAGTGGTCGAACAAGATCGGCCTGGGCAGCATCCGCATCTATTTCTCGGGTGACAACCTCGCCGTCTTCTCCGCCCGCGAAGGTCTCGACCCCCGCATCGTATTCGGCGGTACGGGTACTGCGGACAACACCTCCTATTCGGCCCTGCGTACCATTTCGGGCGGTATTAACCTGACGTTCTAATTTTGGCACAATCAAATAACAACGTGTATATGAAAGCAATCAATAAAATATGGGTATTTGCCCTGGGGACGGCGGTTATGGTCTCCTGCTCCGACCTCGATACGTTCCCCGAGAGCGGTATTGTGACCGAGGATCAGAAAAAGGAGGTCGTGGAGGACAACCCCGAACGTCTGCAGGCGGATATCAACACCCTGTCTTCGATCTTCACGAAGCTCCTGCCCAACTGGGCCGGAGGTAGCGCCACGCCTTTCCACAACGACTTCAGCTATCCTGCCGTATGTATCGCCACCGACGGCAACGGTGCCGACATGGTATCGGACAACAGCGACTACGAGTGGTTTTCGGTTGCGTTCGAGTATTCGGATCGCAACGCCAACTATGCCGTGCCCATGTTCACCTGGAATTTCTGCTACAAGCTGAACAAGCAGGCCAACGACATCCTGGCTACGATCCCCGCGGATACCGAAAACCAGACGCTTATCTACTACCGCGGCCAGGCTCTGGTGGCGCGTGCGTTCGCCAACTTCACGCTGGCGCAGCGTTTCCAGTTCACCTACAAGGGCAACGAGGACAAACCGACGGTACCCATCGTGACGTGGGACATGCCGGCCGAGCGTGCCGGTGCGAACCCCCGTGCCACTAATGCCGAGATCTACAAGCTGATCTACGACGATCTGACGCAGGCCATCGCCGACCTCGAGGGTTTCCAGCGCACGAGCAAGGCCGCCGCCGACCGGAACGTGGCTTACGGAATGCGTGCCCGCGTGAACCTGGTGATGAACAACTGGGGCGAAGCTGCCACCGATGCCGAAGCTGCCCTGAGCGGCTACACGTTCCTCTCCAAGGATGACGTGTCGGCTCCCGGTTTCAACAGTGCCAACTCCCCGTCGTGGATCTGGGCCGGCATCTACAAGGCTGCCGACACCCCCGCCAACTACCGCAATATCACCTGGGGCGGACACCTCTGCTCCTTTGCCCGCGGTTATACCACCAGCCAGGGTTTGTATAAGCGTATCAATTCGCTGCTTTACAACATGATCCCCGATACGGACGTGCGCAAGGGATGGTGGATCAACGCCAGCCTCGAATCGCCGCTGCTCGACCACATGGACTGGGACGGCGTGACCGGCTCGGCCATCAGCTCGCTGGCGATTCCCAATGTCAAGCGTGCCTTCCAGCCCTATACCAACGTGAAGTTCGCGCCTTATGAAAATAAGTGCGGTACGGACATCAACGCGGGCGACTGGTGTATCATGCGTGCCGAGGAGATGCTTCTCATCCAGGCCGAGGCCATGGCCATGGGCGGCAACCTCGGCGGCGGCAAGTCCCTGCTCGAGAATTGGGTCAAGACCTACCGCGATCCTTCGTATTCGTGCGCCGCCACGACTCCCGAGGCTTTCCAGAGCGAGATCTGGTGGCAGCGCCGCGTCGAGTTGTGGGGCGAGGGCCATGCCTATACCGACATCATGCGTCTGAAGAAGAACCTCGTGCGGTGCACGACGGACGGCAAGTCGGACTTCCCCGATGCCTGGGCGTTCAACATCGCGGCGACGGACGGTATCCTGCTGATGCGTATCCCCACCGGGGAGACCAACGCCAATGCGGCTATCGACCCTGTCAAGGATAACAACAACGAGGGTACGTTCCCTGTTAACGGCAGCGGAGCTGGTTTGACCGACGGATGCGTAGTTAAATAAGTTTTGAACCGGATAACATCGACAAAATATGAAAACACTCAAGAGTTTATTATATGTGTTCCTGGCGGCGTTCCTCTTCGTGGGGTGTAACGACGACGAGAACTTCAACCCCGGGGAACCCGAAGATCCCGATTGTTACAGCGTCTATTTCCCTACGCAGGAGAATATAGGTTCCAAGGAACTCGACCCCGCGGCTCCGACCGAGATGACGTTCACCGTACGCCGCCTGAAGAGCGAGGGTGCGATCGTAGTTCCCGTGGCCGTAACGTCGAGTGAGGAGGGAATCTTCGTTCCCTCGCAGATCGAATTTGCCGACGGGCAGGAGGAGACGACCTTCAGCATTCAGTTCCCGCAGGCCGAAATCGGTACCACCTATAAATGCGAGGTCAATATCGAGGACAAGAAGTACGCCTCCGTCTATGGTGAAAAAGCCACGGGCTTCGCCTTCAGCGTGACCCGCGTGAAGTGGAACAAACTGACGGGCAAAGGCGGCGAGACCAAGGGCAAGTGGCGCGACGACATCATTTCGACGCTGTTCAATACCGCCAACCCCAACGCCGAGGTCGACGTGGAGATTTACGAGCGGGCCGACAAACCCGGTTACTACCGCATGAATCCCTTTACGCAGGATTTGATCCGGGCCCTCTTTAACGGAACCGCACAGGCTTGCACCGAACCCAATATCATTATCGACGCCACCAACCCCGATGCCGTGTGGATCCCTTACCAGACGACGGGCGTGACGCTCGGAGGTGACGGCGAGATCGAAATTGCTTCGAAGGTCAATGCCAACTTCTCCTCCGTGAGCGAGTCGGCCAGCCTCTACGGTACGCTCAAGGACGGTATTATTACCTTCCCGGCCACCGGCATCATGGTGAACTTCACGGTCTCCGGCGGGTGGTACGGCGCCAACGGCAGCGGTCTGCAACGGATCATGCTTCCGGGTGCCAAGGCATACGACTATACGCTCGCACTGACGAACACCGAGCCTGCGGCCGGTGTGGTCAAGGTCGGCTTCAAGTTCGGTGCGGACGTGGCCAAGGTGAAATACGCGTTCTTCAACGGCTCGATGAGCGACGCGTTGGCCGACGTCCGTTCGGGCGAGATCGAATCGGGTGAGACCCCTTCCACCGAAATCACGGCTTCCGGCACGGTTTCCGCTTCGTTCGACGATACGGGCGTTTATTCGATCGTCGGCAATATGTACAACACGGCCGGCGAACTGGTAGGGCGTTCGTTCCTCTCGTTCGGGTACGTCAAGTCGGGTGAGGAGTCCCAGAATGCGGTTATCCTTTCGGTAAGAACCGAACTTTCCTGGGAAAAAGAGGCGTTGGGCTATACCCCCGAGAATTCGATCAAGGCGATCCTGTTCGGACAGAATATCCAGTCGGGTTATTGGGGTTTGTTCAAGACTTCCGACCTGGCAGGCCTGAGCACGGCACAGTTGGGACAGGTTGCCAAATCCTCGGGCGATGCGTTCACGGAAGAAGAACTCGCGAAGATCAACGGCAAAGAGTCTTTGGTTCCGTTCCTCGTCGGCCTGAACAGCGGTACGAGCTATACGCTCCTGGTTTCGGCTTTCAACGGGTATTTCTCCAAGGTCTATGCCGTCGAGCAGACTACCGCCGGTAAGGAAGACCCCATGCAGCAGAAGTATAAATTCGACGACGTCAAGGGTGAGGTGAGCAAAGACGATCTCTTCAATACGACGTGGAATTACTATGCCGTGGATGCATTCGACGAAAATGATGCCACCAACCGCCAATACCTCGGCAAGGTCACGTTCAGTGAGAATGCTGACGATCCTAATTACGTCAAAGTCAAGGGACTTTCGTCCTACCTTGCTTCGAATCTGGATACGAAAGACGACACGTTCCTGGCAAAGTACAACGGACTGGTCAGCCCGATGCCGACCTGCCACATCGGTATGTTCAAGACCTATCATGTCGGCAACATGTTCACCTACGAAGAGAATCCCACGGGAATAAATGGCAGCCAGGGTTGTCTCTATGCAGGCTATGTCGATGACGGAATCCTTGCATTCGTTCCGAACCCGAATTATGTGACGCAGGGCTACACCTTCAAAGGTATCTATTGGGGTGGTTTCGGCAATTATGATCCAGCCACGGGCAAATTCACGAATTTGGCTGCCGATCTGGTACAGTTCGACTACCTGATGCTGATAAATCCCGCAAACGATCCCAATGCGGTAACTGCCGCGGCTGTTGCCCGGGAGCTTGAGGTACGGCCGGCCAACAATTTCGTCGAACTGCGCGGGCCCGAATTGATTCAGGTACTTTGGAGCGAGCAGACCGGCAAACCTGTCAACCGTGCAACATTCGGCGGTTACGGTATGCAGCCCGACCTGGGCGTGGCCGATGCGGTCGCGACCTTCAGCGAGGGCAGTATGCCCCAGGCTCCGGGGGCGATCGTGATGATCGGCAAGAAGGTATCCTTGAAGTAACCGATTCCGGCAATGTTGGAATAATTATCGGGAGGAGCCGGCTCTGAGGGGTCGGCTCCGCCCTCTAAAAACCGATAGACTATGGCTGATAAAAAAATTCTACTTTTCGCCGTGCTGTTGCTGGCGGCGTGTACCGCCGATCCGGCGATGGATGGTGCCGACGGCGGGAATTCTTCTGCGAATACCGCAGCCGCCGCGAAGCTGATCAACACGCCTTACGATGCCAAGCAGGGGTCGCTGATCGTTTGTTTCGACGATGCTGCCGTGCCGACCATCGAGGCTACGGCGGCTTCCTTCGCCGCAACGCGCGGCGATGCCGGGGACGCTGCCGTACTGACCCGTTCGGGCATTGCCCCGGTCGACGAAGTGTTGCAGGGGCTTGAAATCACCTCCCTGCGCCGTGTGTTCCCCTACACACCCCGCCATGAGGAGCGTACGCGTGCCGCAGGCCTGCACAAGTGGTATGTCGTGACTTTCGACGAGCAGGCCGACCTCGAAGCCGCCGCCCTGAAACTGGCCGCCGTGGCCGAAGTCCGGAATGTCGAGTTCAACACGAAGCTTTATGTGACCTCGGTAGGGCCGCGCCGACCGCTGACGGCTGCCGATATGGCTGCCACCCGCGCCGCAGCCGCGGGGCGGTTCAACGATCCGCAGCTTTCCCGCCAGTGGCACTACAACAACAACGGCGACAAGACCGTTGCCTCGACGTCCCGCGCCGGGGCCGACATCAACGCCCAGGATGCCTGGGCGATCACGGCCGGTAACCCCGGCGTGGTGGTTGCCATCGTGGATCAGGGCGTGAAATATACGCATCCCGACCTTGCGGCGAACATGTGGATCAATACGCAGGAGAAAAACGGGGCTACGGGTGCCGACGACGACGGGAACGGCTATATCGACGATATTTACGGGTATAACTTCGTCACGCGCGGTGCCGTCTCCTGGGATCGCGAGGTCTGGGTCGGCGGCGAGAACAAAGGCGATTCGGGGCACGGGACACATGTGGCCGGTACGGTGGCCGCCGTCAATAACAACGGCGTCGGCGTTTGCGGCGTGGCTGGCGGCACGGGGCGCAACGACGGGGTGAAACTCATGTCGTGCCAGATATTCTCGGGCAACGACGCCACCTCGGGGGCTATCACCACTTCCGCCGAAGCCATCAAGTATGCCGCTGACAACGGAGCTGTGATCATCCAGTGTTCGTTCGGAAGCAAGGCCGGAACCTATACTTCGGACAGCGCCTATGAACGCGGCTCGGGCGTGCAGTACAATGCCATCAAGTATTTCATCGAATCTCAGAACTGCGATGCCGTCGACGGCGGCGTGGTCATCTTTGCCGCCGGCAACGATGCTACTGCCATGTCGGGCTACCCGGGGGCTTACCACGATTATATCTCCGTGACCTCCTTCTCGCCCGATTACCTGCCGGCCTATTACACCAATTACGGCCCGGGCTGCAATATCTCGGCTCCCGGCGGCGACTATAAGATCAGTGCCGATGCGGCCAAGACCTACGCCGAAGTCCTGTCGACGGTTCCTTCCGAGTTGTCGGAATACAACGGTGCCGATTACGGCTTCATGCAGGGTACGTCGATGGCCTGCCCGCACGTTTCGGGCGTCGCGGCGCTCGGGCTCTCCTATGCGCTGGAAAAGGGAAAGAAATTCACGCTCGACGAATTCAAGACCATGATCCTCACCTCGGTGAATGATATGGAAACCTATCTCGATGGTTCGAAAACCGGCCTTGTACTGGCCGACTACCGCAAGAAGATGGGTACCGGGTCGATCGACGCGTACCAGCTGCTCATGCAGGTCGAAGGGACACCCTGCCTGCGGGCCAAGGTCGGCACCAAGCAGCTCGTGGCCCTGACCAAATATTTCGGCGGCTCGGCTTCGAACCTGACCTATCTGCGGGTCGAGATGACGCGGGAGAATATGGATAAGCTCGGCATCACCGAGGCTCCTTCGATCTCCTACGGCAAACTGATGATCCACTGCACCAAACCCGGTGTCGCCAAGATCTCCGTCACGGCTATTGCCGGCGGCGGGAGTGTGGGCGGCGGCAGTTCGATGGGCGGTCAGGAGATCACCAAGGAATTCGCCGTCATCGCCCGCGCGACGGAAAATGCGAACGGAGGTTGGTTATAATAAACGATAAGATCATGAGAAAAACTCTTTATACCTTATTCGCCGTGCTCGGTTTGTGCATGTTCGCCGGCTGCGGCTCTTCGTCGAAAGGCGACGACGCTTCGCCGCTGGCCAAGCAGCTCGTGGGCGAATGGCACCTCGTTTCGTGGAACGGGGCAGCCCCCGGCGTATTCGATGCTTACGTGTCGTTCGCTTCGGATAAGACCTTCGAAATCTACCAGCAGATCGAGCAGGTCGGATACCAGAAATACACGGGTTCCTACCTGATCGGCAACAAGATGCTTTCGGGTAAATACAGCGACAATACGCCCTGGGGCAGCTCTTACGAAGTGTCGTTCGATGAGTCGGGCAATACGCTCACGCTGGTGAGCGATCCTTCGGTGGGCGAAGTGAGCGTCTATACGCGCGCTTCGATACCCGTGTCGGTCAAGGGCGGAGCCACGGTCATGAAGGCCTCTTCCCGCGCCGCCGGCCCGCTGCTGTTCTGACGACCCGGTTTTTCCATAAAACTTTCTGGAAATGCCTTCTGCAATTCGCAGAAGGCATTTCCCATGTTGCGGACTTGTGCGGGTTTTACTTGAAAATAGGCACCGAAACATCGCTTGTTTTGCCCTGGGAGAAACAGAAACCCTTGATTCCAAACGGAATCAAGGGTTTCTGTTTCTTTTGTGGTACCACCAGGAATCGAACCGGGGACACAAGGATTTTCAGTCCTTTGCTCTACCAACTGAGCTATGGCACCATCCCGATAATTGCGGTCGGAAGCACTTCTTTCCCGTATTATCGTGGTGCAAAGGTAAACAAAATTTCCAAACGTGCAAAATATTCTCCGAATTTTTGCGCATTATTACACTTCCAGGCTGATCCTGGGCACATACAAATGTCCTGTACTCCTGCCTGCCGAGTCTTGTCGGACAGGGTCTGATTGAAAATATTGCCGGGACTTGCCATTTCCATCCTTGGCTGCCCCGATTCCGGAGGGCTGGACCGATAATAAACCATTTTCATTCGACCTCACTTACGGGGCATTCGGAGTCTGGATGCCGGTTCTGAAACCCGGTCCGGCGGGAACCCACCGGATTACCGGGCGTACCCTTGCTCATCGGCCGCAAGGGCTGCTCCCTGCCCGGCTTGCCTTACAAGTCCCTGCAGCCCGGCCTCGTATTCCGCAATGGTTTCGCGGACGATTTGTCCCGCCGTCGGCAGCTCGCGGATCAGCGAGGCTGCCTGCCCGATTTCCAGTTCGCCGTCCGTCAGGTCGCCTTCGAAGATGCCCCGTTTCGAGCGTCCGCGTCCAAGCAGCTGCTGTAACTCTTCGGCCGTCGCACCCCTGTTCTCCGCCTCCTCGACCGCACGGAAAAAGTCGTTGCGGATCAGGCGTGTCGGACTGAGTTTCTTCAGCGCGAGCATCGTGTCGCCCTCCTGCAGTCCGATACAGAGTTTCTTGAATGCGTCGCTGGCGGAACTCTCCTCCGAAAGCGCGAACCGCGTTCCCATCTGGATGCCCTCGGCTCCCAGCGCGAACGCCGCCAGCATACCGCGCCCGGTGGCGATGCCGCCTGCGGCGATCAGCGGTATCGCCACGGCCTGCCGCACCCGGGGTACGAGCACCATCGTCGTGGTCTCCTCGCGTCCGTTGTGGCCGCCGGCCTCGAAGCCCTCTGCTACCACGGCATCGACCCCTGCCTGCTGGCTTTTCAGGGCGAACTTTGTGCTCGAAATCACGTGCGCCACCTTGCATCCCGCTTCGTGCAGGCGGGCCGTCCATGTTTTCGGGCTGCCCGCCGAGGTAAACACTGCGGGTACGCGTTCCTCCATGATGACGCCCATGATCTCTTCTGCGTAGCGGTACATCAGCGGGACGTTCACGCCGAACGGTTTACAGGTCGCCGCGCGGCATTTGCGGATATGCTCGCGCAGCAGGTCGGGCGTCATCGAGCCGGAGCCGATCAGCCCCAGTCCGCCTGCTTCGCTTACGGCTGCGGCCAGCCGCCAGCCGCTGCACCAGATCATGCCGCCCGCGACGATGGGGTAGCGTATGCCGAACAGCGAAGTGATTCTGTTTTCCATGGTTTCAGGTATTTGTCGTCCTGCAAAAATAGGCAAATTATCGGGAGTGCAAACGGCCTGCCACGGGAAATAACGGCCGTATTCCTTGGCCGGGGCTGAAAATTTTGCCACCTTTGTCCCGCGTTTTACGAATAACCGTTCACAGCCATGTTATATACGGAAGATACCCGGATCGCGGCGCTGGCCGTGCATATCGTCGGGAACAAGGCCAAGGACGAGCCCCTGCTCGTCGCCCCCGCATTGTCCGGCCAGGTCGGCGACACCGGCCTGATGCAGACCCTGACCGCCTATTTCGCCGGAGGTTTCAAATCCGAGGAGTACTACAACCTCCACCACGAAACCGACCTGGCTTGCAACGAGGTCTATAATTTCGTCTGCAAGGTGTTCGACGACCGGGAGACGTTCTACGACAACTCCGTGGGCCTTGCCCGGCACCTTTACGAGACGGGCACACACCCGCAGATCAAGGGCGGCGAATTTTACGTCGTCTATTTCACCGGCTGCCGTTTCGGGGGCGAGGCGGTCGATGCCGTCGGGCTTTTCAAGTCCGAGACCCGCGATACGTTCCTTGATGTCGGGGAGCAGGACGGGCAGCTGCATATCTCCTCCTGCCAGGGAATCAACGTCGACAAACTGGACAAAGGGTGCCTCGTGTTCGATACCGAGCGCGAAGAAGGCTTCGCCGTCTGCGTCGTGGACAACACCAACCGGGCGGAAGCGCGTTACTGGATCGACGATTTCCTGCATGTCCGCCCGCGGCAGGACAACTACCACAACACGCACAACGTCCTGGCCATGTGCAAGAAATACGTGACCGGGCACCTTCCCTCGGAGTTCGACGTGTCGAAGGCCGACCAGGCCGAGATGCTCAACGAGACGATGAAATACTTCCGGGAGCAGGACTGTTTTTCGCTCGACGACTTTTCCGAAAAGGTGATCCGCCAGCCCGAGGTCATGGAGAGCTTCTCTCGCTACAAACAGGAGTACGAGCAGGAGCGCGAGATCCGTATCGAGGATGAGTTCGCCATTTCCGATTCCGCCGTCAGGAAACAGGCGCGCGCCTATAAGAGCGTCATCAAGCTCGACCGCAATTTCCATATCTATGTCCACGGCAACCGCAATCTGCTGGAGCAGGGCGAGGACGAGAAGGGCAAATTTTACAAGGTCTATTACCAGGAGGAGCAATAACATTCCTTCCCGGGCGGGATTGCCGCACCGGCAAGGCGGGTTGCACGACGCAGCCCGCTTTTTTTGCGTTGTGCCGAATAACCGGATTTTGAATTCCCGTCGCCGGGATCAAATAGTCGCTTATTGTGTATATTTGTATAGGAAGTGGGGATTCCGAAAGGTACGATAGGTTGCTGCGTTATCTTGCACGGCTTGATTTTTTGGTACATTTTAACCTGGTGAAGGCCGGGGCATCGGTTACGGGATATTCCGAAACGGTGCGATTGTGGTGCATTCGGGCTGAAATCGGCGGATTATCCGTCACAGGACTTCAGTGGAAACGGTATCATCCTGTCAACTACTTATTTGTAGTTATAAATCAGGGTATAAATGCGGTAATTTGCACTATGAAAAGGCAGCGGCAAAATGACTTTTTTGTCGGGCAGGTTGCAGACAGGCTGGCCAAGGCCAGACGGAGGCTAAACCTGACTCAGGAAGTCGTGCGTTTCGATACCGGACTGAATGTCGGCCGGATCGAAGCCGGATATACCGATATCACGCTGTCGACCTTGGCTGACCTATGTGATTATTATGATATTTCTCCCGGGGAGTTGTTACAGGGTATAGTGACGCACTCATCCTGAAGAGGGAACCGGCCGTATGGCCGGTTCCCTCGTTTTATGCCCTCATGTCCCGAGGGGTTTCTCGAATGCCAGCCGTTCGCCGCTCCGGTAGCGTACCTTGCCGCAATAGACGAACCCCAGCCGTCCGAGCATGCGCAGCATGTAACGGTTGTCGAAATTGGTGTCGACGCGCATACTGCCCGTGCCGCGCCCGTGCGCCATCGCTTCGACGCGCCGCATAAACTCCGTCGCCACCCCGCGGCCTTTCTCACCGTCGGCCACCGCCATGCGGTGCAGTACGACATACTCTCCGTCGGTGAGCCATGCCCCTTCGATGGCGTCGTAAGCGGGTTCCCCGTCGAAAACCACGGCCCCGTAGGCGATGACGTTGCCCTGTGCCGCGGCCGCTTTTGCAGGCTCTGTTTCTCCTCGTCCTCCCGCTTCTCCCGCTTTTTCCGCCTCTTCCGCCGCCGCTGCCGTTTCGTCAGCGCCGGATACTCCTGTTTTGCCGGCCGCCTCCGTGCCCGTTGTTTTCCCCGCGGCAGCCGTTACAGCCCGGAACCCCGCAGCCCCCGTGCCGTCGGTTCCCCGTGCATCCGTGCTCTTTCCCGCCTCCGGTTTCTCGAAGACCCATCCGTAGCCGCAGGCGATATCGTGTCCGATATCGGCCGTTGCCGGGTAGCCGTCCTGCCATTGCAGGCTTCCCAGTGCCCGCATCTGCGCCTGCGCCTGCCGGATGATCTCCATGATGCGCTCCGTGTCGGCGGGGCGGGCGCGCCGGAACAGTAATTTTTCGTTCATACGGCAAATATAGGATAAAATGCCGTGATACGCTACTGCACGGTAGAATATCGGTGCGGCGGAATTTCCGCCGTACTGCATTTTTCGCTACCTTTGATCTGCCATAACATACCTTCCATGAAGAATCTGCTTATCGTGTGCCTGTGCCTTGCGGCCTCATGCAGTGCCCTGCGGGGCTTTACCGATGCCGAATGCGGCGTGATCGCCTCGCAGCAGGGGCACATCATGCGCCTGTGGACGGTCGCCGACCCCGGCGATTCGCTGTTCCTGCGCCGCAAGGCTGTCCCGCTGGGGCGCGAGGAGTTGCAGTCCGCCCATTTCCGGATGCTCAAGGAGGGGATGCTGGCTACGGTGTGCGACACGACCGACCGGGGCGTGGGGATCGCCGCGCCCCAGGTCGGGGTGTCACGCAGGCTGATCGCCGTGCAGCGTTTCGACAAACCCGGTGAGCCGTTCTGCTTCTATGTCAACCCCGAAATCGTCTGGTATTCCCAGACCCGGCTTCCGGGTTCCGAAGGGTGCCTTTCCATCCCCGGTGTCTCGGGCAGTGTCCTGCGTTCGGAGAGGATCGTCGTCCGGTACCTGGACGAGGAGTCCCTGCGCATGGCCGCCGATACGGTCGAAGGGTTCACGGCCGTCATTTTCCAGCACGAGGTCGACCATCTGGACGGCGTGCTGTTCATCGACAGGCTGCTGCCGCGGTAGTCCCTGCCCGGTTGTTGCCCGGTCTATTCCGGTAGCCCTCGTCTGTCCCCTGTTATCCCCGTTCGCTTCCGGTACTCCTCGCTTGCGCTCCGGTTATTCCCGGCTGTTTCCGGGAACCTTCGGTTGCCCTCTTCCTCCACACACTCGCTCTTCTGTTATCCCTGTATAGTTTCCGGCAGCCGTGCAATCTTTTCCCGGCTGTCGCCCGCAGGACACGCCGATGGGGTAGCGATGGCCGCTCCGTTGGCCGCCTGACCGTCGGGGACGAATAATACCGCAGCGGGCGGAGCGGAACGCTTCTTCCGCTCCGCCCGTTTTTCGCTGCCCTGCCGGGAATTTCCGGCAGCCGGTTTCGCACCGTTTTCCGTGGTGCGGCTTTTTTGTCCCTCCCGCCGCCCGGACGGGATGCCTTCCGCACCTTTTTTTACGATGCTCCGTGCGTATCCTGCAAAAAATTCCGGGATAAAATCGTACATAATAGGCAAAAATCGTAGCTCCAGACCCCTGGTTGTGTCCTGCGGACTTTTATCCCGATACCCCGTCCTAAATTCGCTATTAGCGGGACAGCCCTTCTGCGGGGCGTCCCCCGGGATACCAACCAAACCTATTTTTTAACCTTAAAATTAGTGTGTATGAGTTTTTCTACTAACCGTTTTTCCCGGAAAGCACTATTACTTGTGACAGCCGTGTTCTCTGCGTCGTTGCTGTGGGCGCAGACCACCGGCATCTCCGGACGTGTGCTCGATGAGACCGGTGCGCCGGTCATCGGTGCGACGGTCATGGTCAAAGGTACCACGATCGCCACGGCGACCAATGTCGACGGTACCTTCAACCTGAAGAATACCGACCGCAACGTCACGCTCGTCGTGTCGTATGTCGGTTACGAGGCGCAACAGGTGTCGTCCAAAGGCGCCGGGTCGGTGACGATCACGCTCAAGCCCGAGGCCATCGGCATGGAGAGCGTCGAAATTGTCTCCGTGGGCTACGGTACCCAGAAACGCGAATCGGTCGTGGGGGCCATCTCCACGATCCGGCCCGAGGAACTGCGTGTCCCCGTGCGGTCGCTGAGCCAGACGCTGGCCGGTAACCTGGCGGGCGTCGTCGCACTGCAAACCTCGGGCGAGCCGGGCAAAGACGACGCCCAGTTCTGGATCCGCGGTATCGCCACCTTTACGGGCAGCCCCGATCCGCTGATCCTGGTCGACGGCATCGAGCGTCCGCTCAACGATGTCGACCCGCTGGAGATCGAGTCGTTCAGCGTCCTGAAAGACGCCAGCGCCACGGCCGTATACGGCGTACGCGGTGCCAACGGCGTTATCCTTGTCAACACGCGCCGCGGTTTCGACGGCCCGGCCCGGATCGACCTGCGTTACGAGCAGGGCTTCTCGTTCGCCAGCAAACGCCTGTCGTTCGTCGACGCCGCTACCCGCTCCGAAATGTTCAACGAGGCGGTGGATGCCGTGAATGCCTCGGCGGCACTGAAATACGGCGCCGACGAGATCAAGGCCATGCGCATGCAGACCGACCCCGAGGTCTATCCCGATGTCGACTGGCAGAAGCTCCTTATGAAAAAGGTGTCTCTTTCCGAGAAGGTGAGCGCCAACATCTCGGGCGGCGGCAAGTTCGCCCGCTACTTCACGGCCCTCTCCTTCTACAACCAAGAGGGGCAGTATGCTGTCAAACCCGGCGAATATTCATGGGTGAGCGACAAGATCGGCCGTTACGGCGAGAATGTCAACTACAAGCGCTATAACTTCCGCTCCAACGTCGACATGGACATCACCAAGACCACGGTGGTGAACCTCGGCGTGCAGGGCAACGTGACCGAGAACATGGAGCCCGTCGAGGGGTCTGCAGCCATCTACCGCGACATCATCAACGCGGCGCCGAACGCTTTCCCCGTCCGCTTCAAGGACGGCGAGCTGGCCGGCCGCGACGGCCTGAACAACCCCTATAACATGCTCACGCAGCGCGGTTGGAAGAAGACCACCGGCAATACGCTTCGCGCCAACCTGACGATCAATCAGGATTTCTCGTTCATCACCCCGGGTCTTTCGGCCAAGGTGAGCTACGCCTACGACGCCGTGAATTATTCGGTGGAGGAGCGTGCGCGCAACATCAACTTCTTTGAGGCCACGGGACGCGATCAGGACGGCGAACTGATCCGCACCGAGTGGCAGGCCGACCAGAAACAGGAGTACCTGAATTACAAACAGTCCGGCAACGGTTCCCGTACGCAGTATGTCGAGGCGGCGATCAATTACAGCCGGACGTTCGGCGAAAAGCACGAGGTCGGCGGCCTGCTGCTCGGCTTCGCCAAGGATTACCGGTTGCAGGAGGCCACGAGCGATTACCTCAAGTCGCTGCCCAACCGTTCGCTCGGCCTTGCCGGCCGTCTTACCTATGCCTACGACAAGCGTTACCTGATCGAGGCCAACATCGGTTTCAACGGTTCGGAGAACTTCGCCAAGGGCAAGCGCATGGGCGTATTCCCCGCCGTGGCTATCGGCTGGGTGGCCTCCGAGGAGAGCTTCCTGCGCAACAGCGAGGTGCTGACGTGGTTCAAGATCCGTGCGTCGGTCGGGCAGGTCGGCAACGACCAGATTCCCAGTACGCGTTTCATCTACCTGGCTACGATCAACAGCGGCGCCAACGGTTACGGCAACCTCGGCGTCAACTTCGACCAAGGAGCCGGCGGTATCGGCGAAGGTCGCATGGCCAATCAGGACGTGACGTGGGAGGTGTCGACCAAATACAACGTCGGTATCGAAACCGGGTTTTTCAACGAGTTGAAAATCAATGCTGACTTCTTCTACGAGCGGCGTGAAAACATCTTCCTCGCACCCCAGTTCTCGGAGATTTCGGGGCTTCCCAAGGATTATACCAACTACGCCAACATGGGTCTGATGGAGAACCGCGGCTTCGAGGTTTCGGCCGAATACGTCAAGCGTTTCAGCAAAGACCTCACCGTCTCCGTCCGCGGAAACTTCACCTTTGCCCGCAACAAGGTGATCGACGACGGCAAGTACTATGCCTATCCGTGGCAGGATCAGCGCGGCGTGCGTTACGGACTGACCATGGGCTACCGTGCCATGCACCTCTTCTCGCAGGAGGAGCTGGACAACATGCCCGACTACTATACGCAGTTCGGCCTGGACAAGCAGCAGCTGCGTGCCGGCGACATCCGCTACGAAGACCTCAACGACGACGGCAAGATCACCGAGGCCGACATGACGTGGATCGGCAACCCCGCGATGCCGGAGATCGTCTACGGTTTCGGTGCGTCGCTCAACTACAAGGGCTTCGACTTCTCGTTCCTCTTCCAGGGCGGAACCAACCGTTCCTCCTACCTGAGCGGCGGCTGGTATTTCTACCCGTTCCAGGCAGACCGCGGCCCGAAGTTCATGGGTAACGTGATGACCATGTTCAAGGATCGCTGGACGGTGGACAACCCCGATCCGCACGCCTTCTCGCCCCGCCTCTCCTACGGCGCCGATGCCAACAACTACAAGACTTCGACCTGGTGGCAGCGCGACAGCGGCTACCTGCGCCTGAAGAATGTCGAGATCGGCTATACGCTGCCCTCGGCCTGGGCCAGCAAGCTCCGGTGCAGCTCGCTGCGCATCTATGCCACGGGTGTGAACCTGTTTACGGTCAGCAAATTTATCTCCGACTACTGGGATCCCGAGACGGGTGCCGATGCCTATCCCATGCAGCGCCAGGTTTTCGTCGGTGTGAATTTAACCTTCTAATACAGCCTAAAGAATGAAAAAGAATATCGTATATTTAATGCTCGCGTCGCTCCTTTTGTTTACCGGCTGCGCCAACTATCTGGATCAGGATCCCGAAGACCTGAACTCGATGGACAAGATCTTCTCGTCCAAGATCGAGACCACCAAGTGGTACAACCGCATTTACAGCGACGATTTCATGGTGCAGGAGATGCATTACAGCGGCCAGATTCCCTATTTCTGGTGCACCGACGAATCGGCCTACATTCTCGAATCGCACGTGCGCAATATCGCCGAGGGGAAGATGAGCCCCGACAACTACTACGGCTATACGGGCTACAACCTCTATTTCTTCGTGCGTTACTACCAGGCCATCCGCCATTGCAACCTGTTCCTTGAAAACGTGGACAAGTGCGCCGAACTGGGCGAGATCGACCGCCGCACGATGCGTGCCGAAGCCCGCTTCATGCGTGCCTATTACCACTACCTGCTGCTGCGCCTCTACGGCCCGATCCCCATCGTAGAGACCAGCCGTTCGGCCGACCAGATCGGGGCTTCGCAGGCGCGCAACACGCTCGGCGAATGCGTCCGCTGGATCAACGGCGAGATCGACTGGGCCTGTGAAAACGGCATGCCCGCCGCCCGCGACGAGAAATTCACGCTGGGGCTCCCCACCATCGGTGCCGCCCGGGCCATCCAGTCGCGCATGCTGCTGATGGTCGCCAGCCCGCTCTTCAACGGCAATTCGGCCTACAAGAACTGGACGAATCACGACGGCACAGTGCTCATGCCCCAGACCTATGACAAGGAGCTGTGGAAGGATGCCGCCGATGCCGCCAAGACGGTCATCGACATGACCGAATACCAGTTGCTCAAACCGGCCGCTGACGCTACGTTCGATGAGATCGTGGATAACCTCCGCGCCGTGACGACCACCTGGGGCGCCGGCAAGAATACCGAGATCATCTGGGGGCACCCCAACTCGGTGCAGTGGTACGGCATGTGCGCCCTGCCGGCGCGCTGGTACGGCTGGAACGGCCGCTATTCGCTGGCCATCGGCATGATCAACGATTTCTTCATGGCCGACGGCAGCCCGAGCCGCCCGCTCGAAGAGTGGTTCGCCTCCAAGAAGTTCTCGGCCGAAGCCGGCAACGGCACCATCGCCAATACGTTCTGGATGTTCGTCGACCGCGAGCCGCGGTTCTATGCCTCGGTTCACTTCCCCAACCAGCGCCTGTCGTACGCCTACGAGAACAAGACCGACAGCTACCAGGATGCCGACGGCTACGGCGTGGTCGATTTCTGGTACTCGGGGCTGAGCGGCAACGGCAGCACCCCGGGCGACAAGAACACCTCGGGATTCTCCGTGCGCAAGAACCTCCCGCTGGATTACCGCAGCAACAAGCAGACCAGCGAGGCGACGCGTATGCTCAACGTGCCTTTCCCCATCATCCGCCTGGGTGAGGTCTACCTCAATTATGCCGAGGCCCTGAACGAGTACTACGGCACCTCCCGGCAGGACGAAGCGCTCTATTACCTCAACGAAATCCGCACCCGTGCCGGCATCCCGGCCTATGAGGGCACCTATTCGCAGGACGAGATGCGCGGGATGATCCGCCACGAGCGCAAGATCGAGCTGGCGTGGGAGTGCAACCGCTATTTCGACGTGCGCCGCTGGTTCACGGCCCATGGCCCCGACGGCGAGTTCAACCACGACGAATACGGACTGGACATGTCGCGCGGTACGGGTGCCACCGACCCGGCGTTCTTCACCCTGACCAAGGTGGCCAACAAGCGCTTCGACATCCAGCACTACTTCCTGCCCATCAAGTCTTCGGAGATCATGCTCAATACGCAGCTGGTGCAGGCGCCCTACTATTGATGGCCGCAGCCGGACACATGTTAAACTTAAAAATGGAAAATTCGCTATGAAACAGTTTTTTAAGATACTGGCGCTCGCGGCCCTGGCGCTGCCTTTCACCGGCTGCGACGTGGAGTATTCGGACATAAATATTCTGCCCGACCCGGTTTTCGAACAGAACGGGCTGTACACGGTCAATACCATATCCATCTATGACGACTACGAAACCGTCATCAATGTTTCGAGAACTGCCGGTCTGTCGAAAGAACTGGAATTGGATATCGTGGTGGACGAAACGCTGCTCGCCGAATACAACGAATTGTACAACACCGACTATAAACTGCTGGAAGCACAGTTCTACGACATTCCGAAGAATGCGCAACTTGCAAGTACGGTCAAGTCCGTCGATATTTCCGTGCGGATACATCCCAAAGCCCTGATTGCGGCCAAAGGCATGGCTGCGGCTAACAACATGCTGCTCCCCATCCGTATTTCCAATGCCTCCACGCCCGTCGAGGACGGCGGTTCGATGATGCAGGCGCTGTTGCGTTTGAGCATCGTCGAGCCGATTGTGCAGGTGGAGATGCCCGAACAGATGCCGCAGCTGGAGTTCATTCCGACCATTCCGCTGCCGCAGGAAATTACGCTGAACGCCACGGCCAATTTCAACACGCTGGAGGTGGCGAAAATCGGCTATCGGGTCAATGCATCGAAAGTCGATGCCTATAACGAGGAGCACGGCACCTCTTACCAGCTGTTGCCCGAGCAGTATTATAAAATCAAGGAATCGGATTTCGATACGGAAACGCTGGAAATCGAGAGCCGCATCGAATTCGATTGCGCTGCAATCGGCGGTGAGGGCACCTACCTGCTGCCGCTCGAAATGCATTCCGACGACTATTCGGTCGTCCAGCGGGAGCCGGTTTATGTCTTGATTCAGATGTCCGAACTCAAAATATGGGTAACGAACGTCGCTGACCTCGCAAAAACGTCGGGCAAGGGAAAAATCAGGGTACAGATGAACTCCCCGATGACTGTCGGCCAGCCTGTCGACTTCGTATTCGAACCGGAGAAGGTCGAAACCTACAACACGGAGCACGGGACTGCATTCAAGACGCTGGATGCCGCCAAGGTGGTCGTTACCCCGACTGAAATTCAGGCCGGCAGCCAATACGGCGAACTCTCGTTCGAGCTCGATCTGTCGGAATTGGATTACGACGGCGCCGATAAATACATGGTTCCGCTGACCTTCAAGAGCAGCGAACTGGTGGACGGCACGATCGTAACGGGCCCGTCGACATTCTACATCGAGGTGAACAAGACGCTCAAGGGCACCTACGACAAGGAAGTATGGGGCGAAGAAAAAAGCAACCGCGTTCTGAAACCGGCTATTTTCATCGCAGGACAGGACGGCTATGCTGAGTCGCGGAATGCGAAGAAGCAGAAGTACATCATCAATTACAACCAGACGTGGACAGGCGGCCTGATTTACTTCAATATTTCGGACGAAACGGTCGCAGGACATCCCAATCGGCGGGTACTCGTCGATTTCTCGGATCGTCCCAACGAAAGAGCTGACGGTTATGACCAGATTGTCGATTCCGGCAGTTATCTGGACACTGACACGGGGGATATTTATTTCAACCTCCGGGTTATGGACGGTGCGTACGGCGCGACGGGCGGATTCGGTATCGAAGTGCTGCTGTCCAACCGTGCAGACCTTTGACGGTCTGGCAGGGCCGATGGCCGGGGGTACACAGGGTATCCCCCGGCCATTGGCAATCGCTGCCCTGCTGGCAGGGGGCTGCTCCGGCCTGTAACCTTTCCGGCACAGATCGCCGCGCTGAAAACCCTGAAATGATTGAATTTTAAATATACCGATTATGAAAAAAATGCGATTCTTTTTGTGCGTAGTCCTGTCGGCCGCGGCGCTTTGGTCGTGCGGCGGCGACGGTGACGGCGAGCCCGGGCCCGAACCTCCCGTGCCGCCCGTCGTGGATCCCAATGCCGTCGAGGTCGTCAACAGCGGCTTCGAAAAGGGGCTCGAAGGCTGGACGCGCGTCGATTTCCACAACGGCGGCAAGGTGACGGTCGAGGTGGTCGAGGGTGCCGGCGTCAACGACAGCCGCTGCATCAAGATCCAGCAGTTCCCCGAGAACGGCCGTTGCGGCGTGGGCATCAAACAGAAGCTTACGGGGCTGGAACCCGACCAGATGTACCGCATGTATGCCAAGGTCAAATATTCGGACATTCCGCAGGACGAGGGGCGCGGCGCCATCCTGTTCGACATGTCCCAGAAGCAGTTCTGGGGCGCCTCGAAATTCCTCTACGGCACCAACCTCAGGAACTGGACGTCGCTCCATTTCGACTTCCTTTCGCAGGACGACGGGACTGCCGAGATCGTCTGCTCGCTGGGGTTCCGTTACGGCGGGACGACCAACGGCGGCTATTCGACCGGCACGGCCTACTTCGACAACGTGAGCGTGGTGAAGGTCACCGACGAACTTTTCATGCAGGAAGGCGAGCATATCCGCCTCTTCGTCGAACCCTCGCAGGTCTACGCCTCGGCGTCGCAGATCACCGAGTGGATCGCCAACCTGGACAGGATGTACGAGTCGTATGCCGACCTGGTGGGGGCGACCCCGCACGAGGGGCGCAAGCTGGCGATCCTTTCGTCGCGCGGGCTCGAAAGCGGTTATTGGGCGCTGGCGGGCTATCCCATCCTGTGGAGCAGCAACTATTCGGCCGTCACCTCGACCTTCGAGGAGCTGGCGCAGCACGGCACCTGGAGCTTCGGCCTGATGCACGAACTGGGGCACGTCTTCAACCTGGGCAATTCGAGCTGGAACTGGAACGACGAGATGTTCGCCAATTTCCGGATGCAGTACGGCCTGGAACAGAACCAGGGCAAGGTCTGGATGGACGAACGGGTCTACACCGGGCGCGAGATTCTCGACATGTACAAGAAGGATTACGACAATACGGTCTACACGCAGGTCAACGACAACGGCATCCATTACATGCTCGGTCGTCTGGCCGGCCCGGGCGGCATCGGCTGGGAACCTTTCAAGGCCGCTTTCCGCGAACTGACGACCACGGGCGGCGCGCCCTCGGGTAAATACGACAAGTTCGAATACCTGCTTTCGCTGCTTTCCAAGCACGCTACCCGGCTGACCGGGCGCGACGTGGATGTCAGAGCGCAGTATTTCACCGAGGCCGAGCTGGCTTCGATCCGCAAACAGTTGCAATAATAACCGCCGTATCCCGTCGCGGGGCGATGCGTCGCCTCTGCCGGGCGGCAATTAATACCCAATGCGAAAATGAAGAGAGTGGTATTTCTACTCGCCGCCGTCGCAGCGTGCGTGCTGTGTCTGTGCGCCTTCGGCTCGAAGGTCAAGGTCTTCTCCGACAATTTCGACCGGCCCGAAAGGTTCGCGCGCTACTGGAACCATAACGCCGGGGAGGTGCCCGGCACGGTCGAATACCTGCCCGAAGGCGGTGCCGACGGCAGCGGATGCGTGAAGATCGCCAGCGCCGAAAAGACCGCCCTGGCCATCAAACACAAACTTACGGGGCTGCATCCCGGCAAGCTCTACCGCCTGAGTGCGCTGATGAAGTGCGACAGCGTGCAGGACGGCCGCGGCGCCGTGCTCTACCTCGACCCCGAGGGACTGGAACAGTCGTGGAATGCCTCGGAGTTCGCCTACGGCACCAACGACTGGACGGAAGTGTATCTGGATTTCGTGCCCGACCGGCAGGGCGAAGCCGTCGTCTGCTGCGGCCTGGGATTCCCCTGGGGCACCTACAACGGAGGCAAGGCCTCGGGGACGGTATGGTACGACAACGTGAAGGTCACGCCGGCGCCCGAGGAGGCCCTCTATACCCGCGAGGGCGAACACATCGTGCTGAAACTCGACCGCGACAAGGTGACCGTCTCCGATGCCGACATCGACGCCTGGCTCTCGAAGCTCGACCGCACGTACGAGGCTTACCGCGACCTGGTGGGCGACGTGCCCTTCGACGGGCGCAAAATCATGATCCTCAACACGCCGGGCATCGAACCCGGTTACTGGGCGCTGGCCGGCAACCCGATCCTGTGGAACAGCCACGTCGCCGTGTCGAAGCTGCTCGACCGCACGGTCGAGTTCGGCGACTGGGGCTTCGGCATCATCCACGAGATCGGCCATGTCTTCTCGCAGGGAAACATTTCGGGTACGGGACGCTGGAACTGGAACGACGAGATTTTCGCCAATTTCCGCATGTCCTATGCCCTCGAAGCGTGCGACGGTACGATGTCGCAGCGCGACATCTGCTACCGGGGTGCCGATGTAATCAACTACTACAAGATTTTCTACGACGAAACCATCGGCGCCGGCATCCCCAAGAACAACGGCGATGCCCTGCATTACACCTTCCTGCGCATCAAGGAGCGTTACGGGTGGGACGTCTACAAAAAGGCGTTCCGCGAACTCTACGCGCTCGGCGACTCGGGGCAGGAAGGGCTCGAGACGCCCTACGACAAATTCCTCTTCTTCCTCTCCTACGTTTCGAAGGCCGCGGGCGAAGATGTCGTGGCGGCGACCTATACGCCCGGGGAACTGGCCCTGATCGAGGAATCGCTTAGAAACTGATGCCGATGAATACCTTGCGAACAGCCCTCCTGGCCCTGGTCGTGGCCGCCGCGTTCCGCGCTGCCGCACAACCGGTCTATACCTTCCGCGTCAAGGTCGGTATCGACCGCGAATCGGTCGATTCGCTGGGCGGGCGCGACCGGGTCGTGCAACTGACCGAAGATATGTTCCGGCGCGTCAACCGTGCTTTCAACTACGGGGCGCAGTTGCATGCGGTCTACGATTTCGTGGTGGATTGGGACGCCTTCTACATCTACGACGGCGTGTCGGCCGACCAGATCCGCAAGCCCCATCCCGACCACGATTATCTGGTGGTGATGGACGGTTACAAATCCGATCCCCGCGAGACGGGCGGCGGCTGGTACGGCGACGGGATTCAGGCCATCTACCATTCGCGCACGCACAACGACCGTTTCAACAGCCCGTTCGAGAAGAACGCCATCGACGGCATCATCCACGAGTTCGGCCATGCGCGGGGCGTCCCCGACATCTATGCCATGAAGGTCGACGCGGACAAGAACCCCGTCAACGGACAGGCGTTTTCCGGCGTGCGGTGCATCATGAATTATCCCTATGGCGAGGAGCTCTGGAGCGACTATGCCGTCCGCATGATCGACCATGCCGCCGACCGCAATGTCGACATCGACGACCTGGTGGCGGGCGTGTTGCCCGACCGTATCCGGGTCGAGGTGGCGGATGCCGACGCAAGCCCGGCCAAAGGGGCTGTCGTGCGGTTCTATCCCGTGCGGTGGTACACCTATACGGTGACCGCCGAGCCGCAGGCCGAGGCCGCGACCGACCGCCGCGGACGCTGTACGGTTCCCGTTGCGCGAATTTTCGAACCCGAGCAGGAGTTCGGCGTGCGCTATTGCAACTGTCTGGTCGAAGCGGAATACGACGGCGTGAAAGCCTATGGCTGGCTGCCGCTCTACGAGTTGCAGAACGCCCGTTTTGCCGGGCAGCGGGAGCATACGCTCCGGTTGCGGCTCAAACGCGGCTGCGGACTGGTGCGCACCGTAGGAATTGACGAATAATTGCTATCTTTAGGGCTCTCAATCACTAAACACCGAACTATGACCCGAAGAACCTTACTGACTTGCATTTTCATGCTGTCCGCAGTTGCCGTATGCGGACAACGCTGGCAGATCGCCCCCGACGGGCGGGGCATCGTATGGAAGGTCGGCAGCGACATCCCGCACGACGACCACATCGAGATGAGCGGCGAGCGGATGGCCTTCGTGCTCCGCTGGGGCGTCGACTCGCGCGGGGCGTTCCGCCAGGAACGTTCGCTCGTCTTCCCCCTGCTGCGCACCCTGCCCAACAACACCCACGCCAGCCTGATGTACCGCATGGCCGCGGACATCCCTTCGCTGCTGGGCGTCAACGGCCTGGCCTTGCAGGACGAACGGGTCGGGCAGGTGGCCATCGACGGTGCGCTGGAGGTACGGAGCCTCTGGGGCGTGGGCAAGATGAACGTCGGTTCGGCGCGGGACATGAAACCCGAGCCCGTCGTTGAAATGACGCGTACGATCTTCCCTTCGCGCACGCTGCCGCTCATGTGCGAGCGCTATATGCTGCGTAACGTCGGGGCGAAGCCGCTGACGGTTTCCGTACCCGAATTCTCGCAGGTCGTGACGACCGACCCGGCCAAGGGCGTCACGGGCAGCTATGTTGTGCGGGGCGACATCGCGGGCAGCGGCACCTTTACGCTTGCCGCGGGGGACTCGCTTGCGTTCGACGCCGTGTTCCAGGCCTACCCGGGCGGCGGAGAGCCCCTGCACCCCGACGTGGCGGCCGAGTTCGCCGCCCGGATGGCGTTCGTCAGGGAGTGCATCGACGCGAACCTCGTGCTCGAAACCCCCGACCCGGTGATCGACACCCAATTCCGCTATGCCAAGCTGCGGGCCGCCGAGAGCATCGTTGCGACCAAGGGCGGCTACATGCACGCCCCCGGCGGCGAATCCTACTATGCGGCCATCTGGGCCAACGACCAGGCCGAATACGTCAACCCCTTCTTCCCCTTTCTGGGCTATGGGGTGGGCAATGCCTCGGCGCTCAATTCGTTCCGCCATTTCGCCCGCTTCATGAACCCCGCATACGAACCGCTGCCCAGCTCGGTCATCGCCGAGGGCGACGACATCTGGAACGGCGCGGGCGACCGCGGCGACGCCGCGATGATCGCCTGCGGGGCGGCACGCTACGCCCTTGCGCGCGGTGACCGTGCCGAGGCCGCCGAGCTGTGGCCGCTCGTCGAGTGGTGCCTCGAATACTGCCGCCGCCAGCTTACGGCGGACGGCGTCGTGGCTTCCGACACCGACGAACTGGAGGGGCGTTTCCCCACCGGCGATGCCAACCTCTGCACCTCGACGCTCTATTACGATGCACTGCTGTCGGCCGTGTCGCTCGGCCGCGAGCTGGGTGTGGAATCCGCCCAGACCGCCCGCTATGCCGCACAGGCCAGGGCGCTCGCCCGAGCTATCGACGCGCACTTCGGCGGTGAGGTCGGCGGGTACGACACCTACCGCTACTATGCGGGCAATACGCTGCTGCGCTCGTGGATCTGCATGCCGCTGATCGTGGGGCTGAAGGAGCGCAGCGAAGGCACCGTCCGGGCGTTGCTCGGCCCCGAGCTGATGACCGACGACGGCCTGCTGACCCAGCAGGGCAGCTCGACGTTCTGGGATCGCTCGACGCTCTACGCCCTGCGCGGGATCTACAACGTGGGGCAGGCCGACCGCGCGACCGAACTGCTGCACCGCTATTCGCAGCGGCGCCTGCTGGGCGACCATGTGCCTTATCCCATCGAGGCGTGGCCCGAAGGCTCGCAGCGCCACCTTTCGGCCGAGAGTGGGCTCTACTGCCGCATCATCACCGAGGGTCTGTTCGGCATCCGCCCCACGGGGCTGCGGTCGTTCGACCTCACGCCTTCCATGCCCGCTGCCTGGAAGAGCATGTCCCTGCGCCATATCCGGGCGTTCGGCTCCGATTTCGACATCACGGTCGCGCGCGTGGCGGACGGCAGGCTCCGCATTACGGTGGCCCGGCCCGGCGCAAAACCGAAAATATACCGCGCGGCACCCGGCGCGACGATACGGGTGAAACTAACCGATTAACAATCCGATTTACCTATGAACCTTTTCCGCTGCTTCGCCATTTCGTTTGCATTGTCCTTCGCGGCCGCCTGCTCGTCCGGCCCCGGGACTGATTTCAAAGTCGCCTCGCCCGACGGGACGCTCTGCGTCGGGATCCGTGCGGCCGACTCGCTGACCTATACCGTGACCCGCCACGGTACGCCCGTGCTGCAGCCTTCGGCCATCGGGCTGCACTTCGCCGACGGTACGGTGCTGGGACGCGGTGCGAAGGTGACCGATGCGCGGCGCGAAACGGTGGAACGGGTCGTCGAGGCCCCCTTCTACCGGCAGGCACGCTTCACGGAGCATTACAACCAGCTGCGGCTTACCTTCGAAGGCGGTTATGCCGTGACTTTCCGGGTCTTCGACCAGGGTTGCGCCTACCGTATCGAAACGCATCTGCCGGGCGAACGAACCGTGGCCGGTGAAGTGGCCGAGTTCAATTTCGCGGGCGACCCCGGGGTGTTCGCCGCCTATTCCGACGGCCTGTGCAACGCCTACCAGAGCCAGTATGAGAAGTGCCGCCTGAGCGCGCTGGGGACGGAAAAACCCGTCCTGCTGCCGCTGGCCGCCGACTGCGGCGCCGCCGGCCGCGTGTTGGTCTGCGAAGCCGACCTGGAAGCCTATCCCGGCATGTTCCTGACGCCCTCGGCGGGCGGCCTGCGGGGGCTGTTTGCCGCCGTGCCCGACAGTTGCTACCTTCACGAGCGCCGCTGCCAGGAGAAGGTCGCCACGCGCCATGACTATATCGCCCGCGTCGAGGGCACGCGGACATATCCGTGGCGTATTCTCGCCGTGGCCGACGAAGACCGCGAACTCCCGACCAACGACCTGGTCTATGCCCTCGCCGCAGAGAACCGCATCGGCGACTGCTCGTGGGTGAAGCCCGGCAAGGTGGCCTGGGAGTGGTGGAACGACTGGGGGCTGACGGGCGTGGACTTCGAGCCGGGCATCAACACGCGAACCTATAAGGCCTATATCGACTTCGCGGCCGACTACGGGCTCGAATACGTCGTGCTGGACGAAGGGTGGTCGGATCCGAAGGCCGGCGACGTGATGTCCGTGGTCGAGCAGATCGACCTGCCCGAACTGGTGCGTTATGCCGACGCCAAAGGTGTCGGGCTGATGCTGTGGGTCGTGGGCAACGTGCTCGACGCCAAGCTCGAAGAGGCGTGTAGCTACTATGCCGGATTAGGTATCCGCGGCTTCAAGGTCGACTTTATCGACCGCGACGACCAGAAGGCCGTCGAGCTGGTCTACCGCCTTGCCCGGGTCGCCGCCGCGCACCGCCTGGTGCTCGATATCCACGGCGTCTACAAACCCACGGGTCAGAACCGCACCTATCCCAATATCGTCAATTTCGAAAGCGTCTTCGGGCTGGAGGAACTCAAGTGGAGCAATCCCGACATGCCGCTCTACGACGTGACCTTCCCCTTCATCCGCATGGTGCAGGGCCCGGTGGACTACACCCCCGGCGCCTACCGCAATGCCACGCGCGAAGGCTTCCGGATCGACTACCGCAACCCGATGAGCCAGGGCACGCGGGCGCACCAGGTGGCGGCTTACGTGGTTTTCGACGCACCGCTGGTGATGCTCTGTGACTCTCCGACGCGCTACATGGCCGACGAGGCCTGCACGCGCTTCATCGCTTCGCTGCCCGTCGTGTTCGATACGACGCGGGTGCTCGCGGGCGAGATCGGCGAATATATCGTCACGGCACGCAAACGGCAGGATTGCTGGTATGTGGGCGGGCTTACCGGCTGGACGCCGCGCACGCTCGATGTCGACCTGTCGCTGCTCGACCCCGGGCGGGAGTATACGGCCACGCTGCTCGCCGACGACGGCCGCTCGGCCGCGGAACCCACCCGATATACGATCTCCACGCAACGGGTGACCTCCGCGACACGGCTGCAAATACCCGTGGCGCCCGGCGGCGGCTTCGCGCTGAAGATCGAACCGGCTGATAACAAATAACCCTATCCGAAAAATACGACCCTTATGAACCGAACCCTGAGAAAATGCTGCGCCGCCCTGCTGGCCATCCTGGCCGTATATGCGGCACCTGCGGCGGAAAAAACCGTCTACCTGAAAGATTTCCTTGCGCCCGGCGCTGCCGGGACGGATGCCGTGCCCGCCGTGCGGGCCGCGCTGGAACACTGTGCCCAAATCGGCGCCTCGCGGCTCGTGCTGCCCGGCGGCCAGCTCCGCATGCGCCCCGACCGGGCGGTCGAAAAGTACCAGTTCATCAGCAACAACGACGAGAGCCTCAAGCGCATTGCGTTCGACCTGGTGGGTATGCGCGACTTCGAGATCGACGGCAACGGCACCGAACTGCTCTTCACGGGCTTCATCTCGCCGTTCAGCCTCGAAGACTGTGAGAACATTACGGTGCGTGACCTGACGATCGACTTCACCCGTACGTTCAATTCCGAGGGCACCGTTGTGGCGAAGGGCGACGGTTGGCTGGAAATCGAGTTCCCCGAAGATTACCTCTGCGACATCGTCAACGGCTGCCTGCGTTTCCGCGATGCCGAGGGTACGGTGTACCCCTTCTCCAACCTGCTGGAGTTCGACGCCGTGCGGCGCGAACCGGCGTTCCGTGCCACGGACTACTGGCTGTCGAACCGGACGATCCCGGCCGAAAAATGCGCCAACGGCAACATCCGCATCCTGCGCAAAGACCTGACCGCCACGGTCGGCAACGTGATGGTATTCGGCGCGGCTGCGCGTTACAACCCCGGTTTCACGCTCGCCGACTGCCGGGGCGTTGCCATCCGCGACGTCAACCTCTACCACTGCGGCGGCATGGGTGTGATCGCGCAGCGCAGCCGCGACATCGAGCTTCGCAAGCTGGTGATCGTCCCCTCGCCCGGCAAGGGACGCATGATCAGCATTACGGCCGATGCCACGCACTACGTCAACTGCGGCGGCTACATCCGCATGATCGACTGCACGTTCGAGAACCAGAAAGACGACGCGACGAATATCCACGGGCTGTACATGGCCGTCGAAAAGGTCGGGGACGCCGACAAACTGCTGCTCCGCTGGCGCAACTCGGGGCAGTACGGCGTGGATTTCATCGTGCCGGGGATGACCCTCGAACTGGTCGACAACAACAACGTGGAGACCTATGCCCGCCGGACGGTGAAGTCAGTCAGGCGACTCAACAAGGTTTACACCGAAGTCACCTTCACCGAGCCGCTCCCCGACGGGGTCGAGCCCATGCATGTCGTGGCGGCCGACGATGAATATCCCGAGGTGCTCATCAAGGGTTGCCGCATGCGCGGCAACCGGGCGCGCGGACTGCTGCTGGGCTCGCGCAACCGCATGGTCATCGAGGATAACTACTTCCACATCGCCGGGGCGGCCATCCTGATCGAAGGCGACGCCAACTACTGGTACGAGCAGTCGGGCGTGCGCGACGTGGTGATCCGCCGCAACCTCTTCGAGAACGGCAACTACGGCAGTCCCGGTTGGGGCTCGGCATGTATTGCCGTGGGCAGCGGCATCCCCGACCGCGAGACCAGCCGCTACCACCGCAACATCCGGGTCGAGGGTAACACCTTCCGCGTGTTCGACCCGCGTATCGTCAACCTCTACTGTGTCGACGGGTTCGTGTTCACGCGCGACAACGTCATCGAATACACCGACGATTATCCCTATGTACTCGACGAAAAGCGCAATTTCATCACGCGGAATTGCGACCGCGTGGTCGTCGATAAGAAACAGACCGATAAAAAATAAACGACTTTTTCCGATGAAACGGCTCTTTTCCGTCGTGCTGGCGCTATTGCTGGCCGTGCAGCTCCCGGCGCGGGTGAAACTCCCCGCCGTGCTGGGGAGCAATATGGTGTTGCAACGCAATACGGAAGTGAATTTCTGGGGCGAAGCATCGCCACGCAGCCGGGTGCGGGTCACTGCCTCGTGGGACGGCCGCACGCATGAAACCCGGGCCGATGCCTCGGGCCGCTGGGCGCTGAAGCTCCCCACGGGCGAAGCCGGAGGCCCCTATACCGTGACCCTCAGCGACGGCGAACCGCTCGTGCTCGACAATGTCCTCGTGGGCGAGGTGTGGGTCTGCTCGGGACAGTCCAACATGGAGATGCCCGTGAGCGGATTCATGTTCCAACCCGTCGAAGGGGCGGTCGATGCCATCGCCGATGCGGGCATGTACCCCGGCATTCGGATGTTCACCGTCCCCAGGGTCTCGTCCAAGACGCCCCTGGACGATTGCGATGCGGCCTGGCAGACCGCGACGCCCGCCTCCGTCGGCCAGTTCAGCGCCGTTGGCTATTTCTTCGGGCGTATGCTCTACAAGGCATTGGGCATTCCGGTCGGGCTCATCACTCCCAACTGGGGCGGTTCGACCATCGAGGCGTGGATGACCGTCGACGCCATCGACGCGACGCCGGGCATCGACCACGCCGTCGCCAAGTCGGGAACCTACGACAACAGTATCCCGCAGCGGCTCTACAACGGGATGATCCTGCCCGTCTGCCGCTATACGGCCAAAGGGTTCATCTGGTACCAGGGCGAGTCGAACCGCAGGAACTGGTACGATTACAAGGCGTTGCAGGTTTCGCTCGTCAAACTCTGGCGCAACGCGTGGGGCGACGCGAAGATGCCGTTCTACTATACGCAGCTGGCGCCTTACCGCTACGAGGGCGACACACTGCGTTCGCTGCCGCTGGTGATCGAGGCGCAGTACCGTGCGCTGGCCGAAATCCCGCACTCGGGGATCGCCGCCACGACCGACCTGGGCAACCCGACCTGCATCCATCCGGCGCGCAAGCGCGAAGTGGGGGAGCGGCTGGCGTTCCTCGCCCTGGCGAACGATTACGGGGTGACGGGGCTGCCCGCCCCGGCGCCGGTATACAAGTCGATGGAGCGCGACGGCAATAAACTGGTGCTGACTTTCGACAACCTGCCCGTCCGGGCCCAAAACGGCGTCGACAGTTTCGTGGCCTTCGGCCCTGATGGTTATCGCCGTCCGGGCGGTTTCGAGATTGCGGGCGAAGACCGGGTTTTCCACCCTGCCGTTGCGAATTTCAAATATTGGGACAACCGGATCGAAGTGAGCTCCGACCGGGTGCCCGACCCTGTGGCGGTGCGCTACGCCTTCCGCAATTACTGTCCCGAAGCCAATGTCGTGACGACGATGGGACAGCCCCTTGCGCCGTTCCGCACCGACGACTGGCCGCTGGACGATATCGGTGAGATCAGGTAAACATCCGGCGGCCATGAATCCCGAATTCCCCCCCCCTCTTCCCGGCTCATTTCCGGGTACTCCCTGTTATTCACGGGGATAGCGACCCGTATCCTGTGTCTGTATTGCGGATGGCATCGGCCGTCCGCCCGGGGGCGGCATGTCTTCGGGGCGGGGCGGCGGATTGCGGCGCGTAAGGGCGGTGCCCCGACGGTTGATGTTTCCTGTCGCGGAGCTGGATGCTGTATTTCGGATTGTCTGAATTGAGTATAATGGAGCCTAATATTTGTATATATTACGGAAAGAGAGTATTTTTCTCATCGGATGCTTCCGCCCCGGGAGAGGTTGCGTCGGGATTTTCGGGAGGAAATTACAAGTATTATAACGTTCTCTAAAAGGTCGGCGCTATGGAATCGAGGGTGAAATGTGCGGTATGTGCGGTCGTGATGTGTCTGGTGTTGCGTGCAGGGAACGGTATGGAGCACAAATTCAGGTATTATACCGACAACAGCGGGTTGTCGTCGAATACCATCCAGTGCCTCTACCAGGATGACAAGGGGTATGTCTGGGTCGGCACGGCCGACGGCCTCGACCGGTTCAACTCCTACGATTTCACCAACTACCGCTCCGATTACCGCCGCCGCAATACGCTCGAAAACAACTGTATTTACAGTCTTTGCGGCGAAGGGTTCCCCAACGGCGACCGCATATGGGTCGGAACCAGCGACGGGGTCTATATTTTCGACTCGAAGGACGAGTCGTTCGTCCACCTGCCCATCCTGGGCAGCGATGGCCGGGAGCGCCGCAACCTGCTGGTCTATTCGCTTGCGGCGGACGTCGCGGGCAACATGTGGATCGGGCACCCGTTTTCGGGAGCATTGCAATCCGGCTCGGTCGCTCCGTACAGCGCACCGTAACAGCCTATCTGCTTTGTTGCGTTGTAAAAATGCCCGCATTCTCTGTCAAAGCAGAAATTCAGCGACGAATCCGTATTTCCGATAAACCCGGCAAGATAACCGTATTCCGAAAGTATTGCCGCAAAGCTTATCATCCAGTTGTGGTTCATGAATTCGTCATCACCGAAGCGGACAAATACCGCCTTTCCCGAAAACGAAGGCACCTTAAGCTTTCTGAGCGCATCAAGCGTCTCAAACGCTCTCGCAGCGGCGTTGTTTGAAGCCGCCTCCGCTTCCGGTATGCCGTCGATCAGAAGCGCAACGCGGCATCCTTTGTTTTTAAGGAACGCAAGCTCATCCGGCGTAATTCTGTTTTCTCCCGTAATATTACGCATCCAGAACTCCGGCACATCCTTTTTTCTCATTATCCAGTCAAACAGGCTGTAACCGTTTGTCAGCTTCATGTCCGACGGGATCTTTGATTTCACACCGAAAATCATATCAGACCTCCTTTCCGAGCATAACGCTCTTTTTTTTCGTTTTCATATTACGTCTCAAACCGGACAAAACACGTCCCGTTGAAAAAGAAAAATTATTTTTCAATGCGGGCACGGATTGTCCGTGTTGGGTGAAAAACTGCGCTCAGCAAGAGTCAAGGACGTCCGAAAATCGCTTTTGCGCAATTCAAAAACAAAAAAAGGAGTCTTATCATGACAAACAAACAGTACAAAAACATTGTCAACATGACAAAAAACGAAGCCTCTGCGACAGCAGACAGCGAAGCCATCGTCCGCAAGACGCTG
>OLPA01000272.1_pt1 | contig 47480 bp, 42 predicted proteins | sample 1672811 | NCBI WGS metagenome assembly OLPA01 (sample SAMEA3136726, study PRJEB25190) | human gut metagenome | biome: human gut; feature: human-associated habitat; material: faeces | place: Austria | collected 2013
GGTCAGTGTTGCACGCACTCTGCCGAAGAGAACTCCGTCAAAGCTCTCAAAATCCCATTTCAGCGACCTGATCTTTTCGACCGCCGAATTGCTCCCGTCAAAGTATTCCACCATGTCAGTGTCGTCACTTGCGGTGTAGACATCAAACATGGCTTTGATCTCATCGGCATAGTCGTTCGCAAATCTGCCGTCAAGCTCGCAGTCGGAATCGTAGTCAAGATCACCGTATTCGTTGTATTCATAGACTGTGACCGTCAGAGGAAAATAGTAATCTTCGGTCACATATTTCGGCTGAAAGCCCATGACCTTTTGGCAGAGAGAAGAAAGACTGTCCGGGGGATTCTGCGACAGCTCCGCATTCAGTTTTTCCTTCTGCGTTTGAGGCAGCTCCCGATAGAGATCGAGCGCTGTGTTGACACTGCCGAGGCTATCCTTGGGTGTAACCAGCGCCGTGAGTTCATTTTCAAAGTCACTCTCGCCGAAGAGCTTCACTTTGATATAATCTTCTTCCTCGTCCGAGCAGGGGATGATGTATGCCGGAGTTCTGATGCCGATCCGGCTCAAAGAGCCTGCAATCTCCATCCGGGAGGTAGGCAGTTCAAGGACGGCGGTCTGATCGTTTCTTGTGATGATTGCTTTCATGTTCGTTTTTTCCTTTCGTATAGAATTCATAGATTTCTTTGTCGTTTTCATTGAGGACGGGGGAGCGCGTGCGAACCTTATCTTCCAGGCAGCAGCACCGGAGGGCGCGGCATTTCCTGCGCCTGTAGTACAGGCAGTAGCGGCAGTCGCAATCTTCTTTTTTATAAATGTAACCGATGACGAGCCTCCTTTCAGGCAGACACAAATATTTAACAAATAAAAATACGAAAAAAGGGCAGAAGGTGCGTAAAATCATCGCACTTTCTGCCCTTGAAAACGGGTACTACAGGGTTCAAATCCTGTCCGAAGCCGTTTTTTTGAAATGATATCTTTTTTTCTGCACTCTGTATCCGCAAACCCCATAGTTGCGAAAAAGCGAGGAAACGCGAGAAAAACCCCCGAAATCGTGAGATTTCGGGGGTTCGAAGCCATGATATCTTTTTTGGCTTCACTATATGGCTGCGGAAGAAGGATTTGAACCCTCACAAACAGAGTCAGAGTCTGTCGTGCTACCCTTACACAATCCCGCTATGGCATGTCGCGTTTTTAACTTGGGCAACTCACGCGAGCAAAATTTATTATAGCATCGTTTTTGAATTTGTCAAGGAGAATTTTTCATTTTTTGCAAAAAGTTTTTCTCCCCTGTCCCTTCGGCGCTTTGCCGGACGGGGGCCCCGTCCGGCAAAGCGCTTTCTCAAGCCAGAATTTTTTCCTGGAACCGCTGGAGCATGGCGGCCACCTGCGCTCGGGCTGCCAGTCCTCTGGGATCCAGAATGCCTTTGCCCTTGCCCTGGATCAGTTCCATCCGGTTGGCCCAGGAGAGGGCTTCCCTGGCGTAGGTATGGATCTGTCCGGCATCCACAAACTGCGTCAGGTCTCCCCGCTGAGAGACCTCACATCCTTTATACTCGGCGTAACGGTACAGGATTGCTGCCAACTGTTCCCGGGTTACCCGGTCCTGGGGACCAAAGGTAGTGGCACTATACCCATTGACAATGCCGTTCCACGCCGCCCAGGCCACCGGCGCGGCATAGTAGGCGTTGGGGTCTACATCTCCAAAGGGGGACCAGCTGGCCGCCTCGGGGCTTCCCTCCATGCGATAGAGAATGGTCACAACCATGCCCCGGGTGGTGGGTGCATTGGGCTGAAAGGTTGTGGGACCTGTGCCGTTCATCAGACCGTGCGTGTAGACATAGACCACACTGTCATAGTACCAGGCTGTCTCTGGCACGTCCGTAAAGGGGAAGGGGCCCTGTTCCGGTGTCTCCTGGACAAACTGCGCGGTCACCGTCACCGCCCCCTCCGGCATGGAAAAGGTATACACCCTCTCCGCTGTTTTTCGCAGGGAAAGGGCGCGCCCCCCGCTGGCGGCGGTCAGCTTTTCCAGCCGGAATCCCTCCGCAGGACGCACCGTGAGGGTCACCGTGGTCCCCGGCTCCGCCGCCTGGCAGTCCGTGGCCACCGCTCCGTTCACCATCGCGGCAACGGTGATGGGATAGACCGGAACCTCCCGGATGGTCAGGGTGCCTGGCACATAGGTGATGTTGGGATCATAGTTGTCCCCCGCCGGGGCGACTGCGCCGGCCGCCTGAATGGGGACCACCCCCGGCAGGGAGAGGTTGGGGGCAGCACCGTAGGAGAGGGTGGGGGCCTTGGCCAGGGTGTCCCGCCCCACCAAACCGGAGACCGTGTAATCCGCCTGGGTCAGGGCTGGAACCGGATCGCCCACAGCAGCGGTTTTGTTGTGAACCTGAATGGTCAGCTTTGCCGGGCGAATGGTCACCTCTATGGGGTCTGCCTGGATGCTTTCATAGCGGTCGTCTCCGTCTTTCTTGGCGTATACCAGCACGCTTCCCGTCTGGGTCCCTTGAAGAACCCCGTTGCTGTCTATGGTGGCCGCCCCCCGCCCGCCGCGGGGCTCCACCCAGAAGGTCACCTTTCCGGTGCCGGCCCCGCCAGTGGTTTGGAAGGAGATGCTCTGCCCATAGGTCACCGCAGTGGGACCCTGGAGGGAAAATCCAGGCTGCCCCACCCCGCCGCCGTTCCCAGGCGGCTGGCTTTCCTTATCCACCACCGTCACAGTCAGGTAGTCAATGCCGCTGCCCCCGGAGTACTCGTCTATTCCGTCTCCGTTTTCATCCCAGCCAGTCATCGTCACCTGCAGCTTGACAGTCCCAAGTGTCTGCCCCGCTGTGAGGGTTGTCCCCTGCAGGGTACAGCCCAGGGCCTCGCCGGTCAGCTGAAACCGTGCCTCCCCCTTCCAGGCGTCCGAGAAAAGGGTTCGCAGGTCCAGGGAATGCCCCTTGGCCAATGCAGCGGACTTTTGGAAGTCCGGCAGCTGGGGGGTGATTTGTCCCGTGGTCTTTAGTACCAGGTCCGACGGCTCCAGCCTGTAATTGTCCCCATCCGGGCCACCAAAGTGCAGTCCAGACACCGTGACCGTCTTTTCCCTGCCCACGAAACAGGTGTCATAGACCGCTGTACAGCGCACCTCCACCTGGTCCCCCGGCAGCACCTGGACGGAAACCGTTGGGAAAGCCTCCGTTGTTTCATCATATTTCTTCTGACAGCCCGCTTCGATTTGAAGCGCCTGCGCAGATATTGTTCTGGGCAAAATGGTGAACTTTGCCTCCCGGCTGCCGTGGTACGCGCCGGTCCCTGTTGCCATCACCACAGCGGTCCCAGCATCCAGATTGTCTGCATAGGACAGCCGGTAATCGACCCCCTCCCGCAAAGGCACACCGTCCAAATGAATCGAAACCTTTGGCTTCTGCTCACTCCCGTTGTACTCCACAGGCCCGGAGAGGACGTCCATCTCCGCCTCCGCCAGGGACTTTCCCTCCCGCACCGTCCCCGCGGACGCCGGCGGCACCCCCAGAGAGGAAACCAGCAAAATGACCGCCATCCCAAGGCCCACGTTCCGTCGGATTCTTTCTCGCATGGCTCCGCCCTCCTCTGGCATTTTTGGGTCAAATCGGGTCCTTTTTTGTCATGATATCAAATTTTTGCCATGAAGTCTACCGCTTTTTCTGTCATCCTGTCAGCATTCCGCGCCGTGCTCCTAAATCCAATCTCCCTCAGCTTGACAAGTCAAACCAGGATACTATAATAAGAAAGGATCTGCGGAGGGGCTTGTGTTCCTCCCGGTTCCCCCTGCAAATCCCAGCACAGAAGACGAACGGAGTGATCCCCCATGGATGTTCGCGACAAACAGTCGCTCCCCCTTTCCGCCAACCAACATGTGGACTTTGTCGCCATTGATTTTGAGACAGCCACCAGCGACCCCAACAGTGCCTGCGCGGTGGGCCTGGCCTTTGTGGTGGGGCTGAGGGTGGTCGCCACCACCCACCACCTGATCCAGCCGCCAGGCAACAGATATGACCAGGGCAACATTCATGTCCACGGAATTTACCCGGAGGACACGGAACACGCCCCGGATTTTCTCACCGTCTGGCAGGAGCTGCATCCCCTCCTGGCCGGCAAAGCCCTCATCGCGCACAATGCCCGGTTTGATATGTCCGTCATCAAGGCCTCTCTGGCAGCCTACGGCGACCCCTACGTCCGGCAATACGCCGATTTTAAGTACATCGACAGCATTGCCATGGCCCGGGACTTGGTCCCCGGCCGGAAGAACCTGGCCGCCTGCGCCCAAGCCCTGGCCATTCCCCTCACCCACCACCATAACGCGGAATGCGACGCTGTGGCCTGCGCCCAGATCGCCATCGCCTGCATCCAGGCAAATCACTGTCTCAACTTAGGGGAATTCTGTTTCTCCCAGCCCCATATCCGCATTCAGGAGGTGGCCGATCTGGCCCTTCCTGTCGCCCCCCAGCCCCCGTCCCAGCGGCGTAAGCCACGGGTTTCGCCTGCGTACCGTCCTCCCATCCGGCCCAAAGAAATCCGGCCCCAGGTGAGCTTCTTCGACCCGAAGCACCCGCTCTATCAGAAGGCGGTGGTCTTCACCGGGGAACTCTCCATCGACCGGCGGGAGGCCATGCAGCGGGCGGTCAACGTGGGGGCGGTGATCAAAACCGCAGTCTCCCGAAAAACCGATTTTCTTGTGGTGGGACGGCAATACGATGGACCAGGAGGAACCGCCACCGTCAGCAACAAGGAGGAAAAGGCCAGGGCCATTCTTGCTGAGGGGAAGTCCAACCTCTGCCTTCTCACGGAAGCAGAATTCTTTCGTCTTTTACAGGGCTCTCTGCACCATACTTTGCCTGCAGAACCCCGCGCCGCCGCAACAAAACCCTGATAAAAAACGCCGTGGACCTCTGTGCCGTTGTCCACGGCGTACTTTTTAACGTATAAAAACAACAAGCGCCCTCAATCCAAAAATTGAAGGCGCTTGGTACGGCAGGAGGGACTCGAACCCCCGACCTACTGGTTCGTAGCCAGTTACTCTATCCAACTGAGCTACTGCCGCATGTCAACTGACAGCTTTTAGATAATAGCACACGGAGAGACAAAATGCAAGTCTTATTTTTCATTTTTTCAAAATTTTTTCCTTCCCCGGCCAGGGAGAGCAGCCCCGGAATATCCCGGGGCTGCTCTCTGCCGGTGACGCAGGAACGTGCGCAGGCTATGGTACGTGTCTTAGCAGCCGCAGCCGCAGTTGTTGCCGCAGTCGCAGCCGCAATTATTCCCGCAACCACAGTTGTTGCCGCAGCCACAGCCGCAGCCACACCCGCAGTTATTCCCACAGCCGCTGTTCGAACCACAGCCGCAGCAGAAGATGATGATCAGGATCAGAATGATCCACAGGCAGCTGTTACCACCCCAACCGTTGTTACAACACATAGACAATTACCTCCTGTCAGAGATGGAGACCGTCTTGCGATCTCAGTCCATCTTATGCCGCAGGTGCCTGGATGTGCGCCCAGGTTGGGAGCGTTTTTTTATTTTCTCACTTGGCATCTTCCGGCGGTTTCCCGCCCCGAATGGTAAGCGTCGGCTTACAACATAGGTCCTCAATGTCCGACATGGTCGCCGCAGGGAGTTTCAGCGCACCGCCGCACTGGGCGCAGAACAGCTCCACCGAACTGTAATTGATCTTCAGCTTCCACTCCCTGCATCCGCAGGTACAGGAGATGCCGCCCCGCCGGCCAATGTCCCGCAGTTCTCCCAGGATTTCCTCCATCACCAGGTCGTTGAGAAAGGTTCCCTGGGCGCCCGCCTCTGACTCCAGCACATCCACCGTCTCCTCCAGCCGCCGCATGGCGGCAAAGACCGACGCCTCTTCCCCCACATAGCAGCAGTCCAGCCCGGAATTGGCGCAGGAAAAGGCCAGCGTCTTCTCCTGGAGGAACGCCGCTGTGGAGCAGGACACGGTATGCTCCTGCTCACAAAACAGGCAGGGCACCGTCAGGCGGACCTGGTCCCCCATCAGGGAGACGGTAAGGGCGGATTTCCCGCAGGGACAGGGCAGCCGGCTGCCGGATGCCGCCAGCTGAAACACCGTCCTCTCCAAGATCACCGGCTGCCGGCAGACTGGACAAAGAAAGGCAATGGATCGTTTTGCGTCTTCTATCATAAAAGCCACCTCCGTGGTGTTTGGTTTTCGCGGACGGGTTCATTATACCATGTCCCTGCGCCAGGGAACAGAGAAAAATCTTGGATTTCCGGTCTTTTTCCTCTGCTTGCTCTTTGGCGGCAAATTCGGTATACTAAGCTGCGAGGTGATTCCCCATGAAGCGACTCATCGCGTCCGATCTCCATGGTTCCGCCCGGTTCTGCCGGCAGCTGTTGGAACGCTATCAGCAGGAAGGCGCCCAGCAGCTTATCCTGCTGGGGGACTTGGTCTATTCCGGGTCCTATGCTCCCCAGTATGAATACGACCCCCATCAGGTCATCCAGCTGCTCCGCCCCCTGGCCCGGGAGATTCTGTGGGTAGAGGGAAACTGTGACCGCGGCGCGGGCGCCCTGGGGCCGGCGTTTCCCATGTACGCCGGTTCCGCCACCGTTTCCTGGGAGGGCCTGTCCGTCTTTTTGACCCATGGCCATCGGTATGGCCCCCACAATCCGCCCCCCATCGGGGCCGCCCAGGTCCTTTTGTCCGGGCACACCCACATTCCCTCCTGGCAGTGGGTGGGAGATCTGTTCTGCGCCAATCCCGGCTCGGTCTCTCTGCCCCGGGGCGGGTCCCCTCACAGCTGCCTGCTCTATGAGGACGGGCTCTTCCGCTGGCTGACCTTGGAGGGAGAAACATTTCACTGGGAGGTTCTGCCGCCACCCTCCAAGGAAAACATTCTATCCGATTGAAACAAGCCCTGCTTTTGCAGGGCTTGTTCTCAGGTTATCCGGTTTTCTCCCGGCTCCTCCACAGCTGCCGCCGCCGGAGCGCCACGGAGAGGGCGATGCGCTTCTCCTGTCCCCCCTCAAACAGGATGGTGGCAATGTCCCCCTGCCGGCTGACCACTTTCCCGCTGCCAAAGGTCCGGTGGGTCACGGAAACGCCGGGGAAATACCCTGTTCCGTCGGGTGCCCCTTCCGCCCGACTGTCCTCCGCCGGCTTCGGACGGGCCCGGACCGGCTGGGACTTGGCTTTTGGGGGAAAGAGGGCCTCCGAAAAGGCGCTGGCCAGGCCGGGCTTTTGAAAGCGAAACACCGCCAGTGTCTCCTTGGCTCGGGTCATCCCCACATAGAAGAGCCGGCGCTCCTCCTCATAGGCCTCCACCGCCGCCGGGTCAGGGTTCCTCCCCACCGGCGCCTCCACCAAGGGCAGTAGTCCGTCCGCCACATCCATCAGGATCACCCGTTGGTATTCCAACCCCTTGCTGGCGTGAATGGTGGAGAGGATCAGCCCCTGTGCAGGCCCCTGTCTCTCCTGCCGCACCAGCGTCCGCAGTTCCTCCAGGCGGTCCAGAAGGGCCCCCAAATTGGGCACATGGCGTCCCAGTGCCTCTAAAATATCCAGCTTACCCAGATCGCCGCCCCGCTCCTTCAGGTACTCCCCATACCCCATGGCGTGGCGGAGCCGGTCCACGGCCCAGTCCCCCCGCTCCTCCCGCAGCCGGGCAAAGTGGACGGAGAGGGCCCGGCATTGGCCCCTGCTCCACTGGGACAGGCCGGGACACTGGGACAGCACATCCAGCAGGCTCTCCCCCGCCACGACCGTCTGAACCGCCCATTGCGCGGCGCCCTTGGTGATCCCCGCCCGCAGCTTGTAGTACATCCGCAGAAAGCACGCTCCATCCGCCGGGTTGACCGCAAAGGTAAAAAAGTCCGCCATATCCCGGACCACCCGGTGGGTGAAAAAGGTTCCGTCCATCTGCCGGCACCGGCAGGCAATGCCCTGCCGGTCCAGCAGGTCCAGCACCGGCAGGGCGCTCTCATTGTTTCGGTATAAAACAGCGGTCTCCTGTGGGCAGTCCCGGGCCAGACGGGCCAGATAGGCATACTGCGCCGCCCGGTCATAGACCCATAGTTCCTCCAGGGCAGGTCCCGGGCCCCGGGCTGCGGTCATGTGCTTGTCCCGCCGGTTGTGATTCTGGCGGATAAACCCATCCGCCGCCGTCACAATGGTCTGGGTGGAGCGGTAATTCTTCTCCAGGAAAAGGACCCGCCCGCCGGGGTAATCCCGCTCAAACCGCAGCAGAGCCCCAGGTTCCGCCGCCCGAAACCCATAGATGCTCTGGTCCTCATCCCCCACCAAAAAGAGGTTTCGCCGCCTTCCCGCCAGCAGACGGAGAATGGTATGCTGAATGCGGGAGGTATCCTGGGCCTCATCCACACAGAGATGGGTGTATTTTTCCTGAAAGTAGGCCAGAATCTCCCCATGCCGCCGGAGAATCTGCGCCGCGTACACCATCTGATCGTCATAGTCCATCCAGCCCCGCTGCCGGAGCACCCGGCAATAGGCCTGATAAACCTGGGCCACAGGCAGTTCCCCGGTGGACAACGCCTCCATCTCCTCCCGGGACATCTGCCGGTTCTTTCCGTAGGTGATGGCGGTCCGCAGCCCCTTGATGGTGCTCTCTGTGGCAAAGGTCCCAGTGCACGCCCGGAACAGTTCCCCCACCAGGGAGGAGAGTGTCCCCTCGTCGGTGACCAGCTGAAAAGCCCGTCGGCCCATGGCCCGCTCGTAATACTGAATGATCCGGGCGGAAAGGCCATTGATGGTGCGAAACTCCAGCCGGCTGGCCCGGTCCTCTCCAAAGGTCCGGGCAAACCGGGCGCGCATATCCCGGGTGGCCGCCACCGTGTAGGTCACTGTGAGAATCCGCTCCGGGGGAATCCCCCGGCAGTCCATCAGATAGCCCAGGCGGTGGATGAGCACCGTGGTTTTCCCGCTGCCCGGCACAGCCAGCAGGAGCACCGGCCCGTCGGCAGCCTGGACCGCCGCCGCCTGCTGCTGATTCAGAGCCTCCCCCCAGGTCTGCTTCCACACCGCGTCGTCCACGTGCCCCGCCCCCTTGCCAAAAATCGTTCCCTCCTACTATACCCACTTCCCGCCAGGATGTAAAGAGGGCAAACACCCCCGCCGGGCAGGAAACCCAACGGGGGTGTTTGCTGTTCAGGGCCGCTCCACGCCGCAGGGATAGGCATTCTGCCGGGTCCACCGGTCCAGCAGGACGCTCTCATAGAAGCGGTAGCCGCCGGAGAAGTTATAGCAGTCATACCCATCCTGGGCCAGAATCCGGCAGGCCAGATAGCTGCGCAGGCCGCTCTGGCACATCACGTAGACGGGTTTGCCCGGGGCAATCTCCCCCAGATGGTCCCGCAGCTCATCCAGCGGGACATTCACAAAGCCCTCCGCGCAGCCGCCGCTGTACTCCCCGGGGGTCCGGGCGTCCAGCAGGGTTACGCTGCCGTCCCGGGGCAGGGCTTCCAGCTCATCCAGGTGGAACTGGCGCAGCAGACCGCCTGCCAGATTATCCGCCATCAATCCCGCCATGTTCACCGGGTCCTTGGCCGAGGAGAAGGGGGGCGCATAGGCCAGCTCCAGGTCCTTCAGCTCCGTGGCCCGAAGCCCTGCGCCAATGGCGGCGGAGAGCACGTCGATGCGCTTGTCAACCCCCTCATAGCCCACGATCTGGGCGCCCAGCAGCCGGAGGCTCTCCCTTTCAAACAACAGCTTCATGGTCATCACGCTGCCCCCGGGATAATATCCCGCGTGATTTGCAGGGGAGAGGAAGAGCTTGTCACAGTCGATGCCCGCGCGCCGGGCGGCCTGCTCGTTTATACCCGTGGAAGCGGCGGTCATATCAAACAGCTTGATCACCGAAGCGCCCATGCTGCCCTTGTAACGGCTGTCCCCGCCGCAGATATTGTCCGCCGCTATGCGCCCCTGTTTGTTGGCGGGGCCGGCCAGAGAGATGAGGGCGTCCTGCCCGGTGATAAAGTGCCGTACCTGCACCGCGTCTCCCACAGCGTAGATATCCGGCAGGGAGCTCTCCATTCTGTCGTTTACAACGATGCTCCCCTTTATGCCCAGCTCCAGTCCCGCCTGGGCGGCCAGAGCCGTGTCGGGGCTGACGCCTATGGCCAGAATCACCATCCCGGCTTCCAGCGGCTCCCTGTCTTTCAGAAGGACCCGCAGCCTGTCCCCGCTCTCCTCGAAGCCCTCCACCGCGGCGCCCAGGTGGAGCCTTATGCCTTTCTGCCGCAACTTCCCGTGGACAAAGGAGGCCATCTCCGGGTCCAGAGGGTTCAGAAGCTGCATGGGCCGCTGGACGATGGAAACCTCCATGCCCAGCTCCCGCAGGTTTTCCGCAAGCTCAAGGCTGATAAAGCCGCCGCCGGCCAGAACCACGGAGCCGGGCTTCTCCCGCCGCACAAATTCCCGGATTTTCAGGCTGTCCTCCACCGTGCGCAGGGTGAACACCCGTGCCAGCTCTACGCCGGGCAGCGCCGGCCTGGCCGGCCGCGCACCGGGGGAGAGGAGCAGCTTGTCGTAGCTCTCCTCAAACTCCTCGCCGTTTTCCAGATTCCGAACGCTGACGCATTTGCGCTCCGGGTGTATGGCTGTCACCTCATGGCGTACCCGCATGTCTATGCCAAAACGCTCCCGAAAGCTCTCCGGGGTCTGGAGACACAGCTCCGCCGGGTCCTCTATAATGCCGCCGATGTAATAGGGCAGGCCGCAGTTGGCATAGGACACATGGCCCGAGCGCTCGAAAACAATGATCTCCGCCCTCTCGTCCAGCCTCCGCACCCTTGCCGCCGCCGTGGCTCCTCCCGCGACGCCGCCGACGATCACAAGCTTCATGGCTTTTTACCTCCCAAATTATTTTATATTTGAATAATACCAGACCGGCATATCCTTTTCAGTGATATTATCACCCTTTTCCGCCCTCTTTTCCAGCCCCAAATATCATTAATTTTTTCCCGCCCTTATGATCGTTCCCGGGAAATTCTGCTGTGATGGAAGGTTTTTTGGTATAATGATGCCAGCGATTATAAAAAGGGGGAGGCAAGATGAAAAAAATTGTGCTTTTTGGCGCGGGGCAGGCGGGCGCGGCGGTATCCCGGCTTCTCGGCGCAGATTGGGAGGCGGTCTGCTTTGCCGATAACGACAGAGAAAAATGGGGCGCGTTCCTGGAGGATCTTCCGGTGCTCTCCCCGGCGGAGAGCTTGCTGCGGGAGCCGGACTGCTTCTGCCTCTGCGCCCTGAACGCCGGGCGCCGGGAACAGATGGCGCGGCAGCTCCGGGAGCAGGGCATTTTTCCCATGCCCGTCTGTGATCTTCACGGCAGCCTCGTGCGGAGAAGAGGCTGAAAACCGGGAAAAGACGGGCCGTGTCTCTGGGAAAAAGAGACGTAAGCGTTTATAAAACTCCGCAATATGGGCATACTGAAACAGGGGTGATCTGCTTGTCAAAAGCCAGTTTTTACTGCATTGCAGACAATGCGGGCGGCAAACACGACAGCGCTGAAATTAAGCGGGCGCTGGGCGCCGTTTCCGGGGTGACGTCAGTGAGCGTCAGCCGCGGCGGCGGAAAGATTGCCGTGGATTATGATACGACCGGGGTGCGGAGCGAACAGATTTTGGAAAAGCTGAAAAACCTGGGATATGAAGTTGTCGATTCAAAATTTGAAAACCACATTATGTAGGAGGAACCTCCATGGCGAAAAAAGAAGTCAGTTCAGAGGAAACGAAGAAAGTTTCAGGGCAGGACACGATGAAAAAGCAAAATCCCAACCGGCAGCATAACGCAAAAAAAGAAGCCTCCGGGCCGAATGCCAAGCGATAAGGAGAGACAGATGCCGAAAGACAGTCAGCCGGATCCCAAAACCCTCCGTGTGCGTAAAGCCGACGGACAGACCCCAGCCACAAGAGAAAATCAAAATCAGAACAGAAATAAGAAAAAACATTCCATTAAAAATAACGACGTGTAATTTGCGGTCTGAAGCCGCCTGCAGAAATGCAGGCGGCTCGGTGTTTATAAAAATCCGGGAGGACTTTTATACATACTTCCTCCGCGAACGATAAGGTAAGATAAGCTGCGCAAATTGAAAAGCGCACAGAAAGAGATATCGTTTGCAGAACTCTGGTAGAATGAAGTGACCACACCACCATTCTGAAAGGAGACAGCAAACCATGTCCGAGAAGATTGTTCAACTGAACGAGGAAGTAATCAAGGGTCAAATCAAGGAAGGGGTTCGCGGCAGCGTAGAAGAAACGCTGAACGGGCTGCTGGAGAAAGAGGCGCAATCGCCCTTTGCAGGGCGGCAGGTATCCGTATGTCTACGTGGATGGCATCTCCCTGCGGCGGAACTGGGGCGGGGAGTACGAAAATATGGCCGTTCTTGTGGCAATCGTCATCAATGCGGACAGATTCCGTGAGGTTTTAGGCGCTTCCGAAGGCATGAAAGAACACAAGGCAAGCTGGGTCAGTTCCTTCCAATGGCTTTGTGGGCGCGGTCTGGACGGTGTGAAGCTCATTGTTGGAGATAAGTGCCTGGGGATGCTGGAAGCCGTGGGAGAAGTGTTTCCGGACGGGAACTCTGCCCTATGCTGGTCTTCGCGAGGCTGCGCCATGTGGCCGGCACCCAGTGGGGCAACAAGAAGTACATGAAACTATTGTGAAAATAGTTTTCATCTGCCTTGGTTTTATACGTAGTGCAGTGTCTTCAAAACATTTCAAAGGTTTTAACAGTAATCATGCTTGATGAACTGTAATACTAAATAATATAAAAACAGCCATAGCTTTACTGCGCAGGAAAACAAATGATGCTGTGAAATTCCTTGGCATTTTCATCATAACGCATATCAGATTTTCCGTTATACTTTTGAACCACCCGTGCGATACTCTTTGTGCCATAGCCATGACCTTTATTTTTATCTTTGATTGTTTCAAAATTTCCATTAGCATCTTTTATCGGAGTTACGTCACAGGAGTTTACCAACGAAATCAGGACACTGTTTTGCTGCAAACTTTTCATAACTGACAGCTCAACCATTTTCCCTTTTGACTTCTCTGCGGCCTCAATGGCGTTTGAGAGCAGATTTCCAAACAATGCGGTAATGCTTGTCACATCCATAAAGGACACGCTGCCTGCCCGGACGTCACAGAAAAAGCGTATGTTATTTGCAGAGCAGTAATCTGCGTTCCTCAGCAAAATCATATTCAGAATTGGGTCATCGCACAATCTTGCCCCGCGCTGGAATTCCGGCAGTTTCTCTAATTGAGAAATATATTCCCGGATTTTCCCAGTGTCTCCGTCCTCCGCCATCAAATCAATAACATTAAAGTGCTTTTTAATATCGTGAACCAATATTCTTTGATCATCATACTGCTGTTGGAGCATTTTATAGTATTCTGTGTCTGCCCGATCTCTTAGCTGGGCAATTTGAAAAGCCGCGCGTTCTTCGTCCAGTTTTTGAATACGGTTGTAGATAAAAAGGACAACTATGTTCACCGGAAGCAGAGCCATAGTGCTGACCGTGATCAGGATTTCCGTCAGCTCCGTAAGCTGACCGGTTGAACTGATATAAATGAAGGTAACTATTACAATGACTGAAGCAACCGGCATGACGCATAACAGCACAATTTGGCTTGGCTCATTATAATTCCCCTTATGCGGCTTAAATAACCTTGATGCCACAATGGTAATGAGGAAATACAGCAGCTTGCTGAAGACAGCGAAACGAAAAAGCACCGGTATGCTGTATGTATAGGCGTTATAATCCTTTACGATTACCGTGATCAACTGATTGACCAGTATTTCAGATATACTTACCGTGAGCGTCAAAAAAGCGCCATGAAGCACCGCCGATTTGATCTCGCACGAATAATTCCGGTAAAGTATTGCCGCATTAACGGAAATGAACAATACACAGTTTATCAGCGCGGAACCAAACTGAGAGAGAAAAAAGAGAAGTGTATAACCAATAGCAAAGCTAAAAAATGTATATAGATTACTTCTTGTCTGCGTATAAATATAACTGAAATACAGCCATGCTGTTATGGCTTCCGCCACAAAAATGGCGGCGTATAATAATTTTTCAGCAATCATTTTGTGCTCTCCAAATATGTTAGATATTTGCTGCTGAATTCAGGGAATTTGCGCCTTGCGAGATACGCCTCTTTTATTTGCTCTCCGTACTTCAAGATAACCATATCTTTCCTTATTTCACTCACATACCGTATATTTATAATAAAGCTTCTGTATGTAGAGTAAAAACAAGGGAGCGTCAAGGCGCTGCGCCAATGCTCAATACTGTCCGTTGACTGGATCGTGCCGTCAAGCGTATGAATGACAGTCTTTCTCTGAACCAGCTCCACACAGACAATGCGCTCCGCAGACAGCACGGTTATTCCATTAGGCGTGTTGATGGGTATTTTTGTGGTGTCAATATTATATTGGCGCACGGCATCCTTCAAATTGCGGAACAAACGATTTTTGTCTATTGGTTTAGAAAGATAGCGGAAAACCTGAAACCGCATGGCCTCATCCAGATAATCCGGGTAAGAGGTAACAATAATGTTTTTGATTTTGGGGTTTATCTCCTTTAGCCGTGCCCCAACATATATCCCACTCTTGCCGGGCATCTCCACATCCAGAAAAGCAATGTCCGCTCCGGTTTCATGAGCAAGAAGTTCGTCCCCACTCGTATAGGCGGCAAACTCCGGCATAGCGCTGCCCATGTTCTTGAAAAATTCGGAAACATGCCTTTGAAGCTGATTCAGTATCTCAACATTATCATCGCAGAAAATAATACGCATAATGGCAAAAACACCTCACAAAGGTTGTTTTTGCCATTATATCATAATTATATGAAATTGTCATTATTCCATTTCTTTTCCTGTCGAAGAACCATATGACGGACGATAGTCTCTAACAGAGCTATATCTTCGTCGGTGCAGAGAGATAGACTGTCGACCAGATTTTGCGAAACGCCATGCGGGTGCATACTGCCCATGAGCAGATAGTCAGGAGTTACGCGCAATTCATTGCATAGGCTGACCAGAACATCAAAGCTCGGCTTTTCCCTGCCGCGCTCAATATTAGACAGATGCTTATTAGAAATGTCTATTTTCTCAGCAAGCTGGCTTTGACTTATTTTTAAATGCCTTCTGCGTGTGGAGATTCTGTTTCCCATTTCAACAAGGTTGATTTCCATAGCATCACCCGTGTAAATTCTATCAGGAAACCCCCAAAAATCCGACCGTGTGATGCAAGAAAATCTTGTATCACACGGCAATTTTGAATATTTTTGCCCAAATTATACTGTTTATGCCGCGAAATCTGCATTTAGCGCTGAACCCATAGAAATAAAAAAGTCGACACTTTATAATATATACATCACAGGCAGAAAATATACAAAAAGACAAGGGAGAAAAAACAAATGACCAAAATCAAATCCATGTACTATTCTCTCGCGGTGTTCTCAGCAATACTTCTCAATGCGGTCATGCTCATCTGCGCCAACACCAATTCCTGCGTAATGATTCACCAGCCCAAGGCGCCTGAAGCCCTGAGCAGGTTCAGCAAAATCGAATGATCGGCAGCATATCATCAAGGATTGTGAAATGGCTCCTGCGTGCAGGAGCCATTTCTGAAAATGACAGAGAGCTTTATGAATTTGCGGCATACAGTTTTTTGTTCAGTCTTTTGCCGCTCGTTCTGGTAATGCTCCTTGGCTGCGCTTCGGGGATGCTGGTTGAAGGCGTGTTGATGATCCTGCCCTTTATGCTGATCAGAAAATTCAGTGGCGGCTTTCATTTGCAGTCACCGGGTGTATGCTTTGTATCTTCTACTCTGCTGCTCTCTGCCTTTTTGTTTTTAATACGGCTTGTTATCGATGAACAGCGGCTTATCATATTCACTTGCCTTGCCCTTGCGTCCACGCTCCAGGTTTTCTTTTGCAGCCCCATAGATAACGAGGCCAGAAAGCTCAGCGGCAAGGAGCGCGCAGTGTTCAAGAAAGTGGCTCGTATCATGTCCGTGCTGTTTTTGGCGGTATACATAGCCCTTATGTCCTTTGACCAGAACCGATTTGCTGTGCCGGTCGGCGCGGGAATAGTTCTAACCGCTTTGCTGCAAGTTCCCTGCTTCTTTGTTCGGAAGATCACCCAGGAATGACCAAAACTGCTTGATTTTTGTCATTTCGCGCAGGAGCTATTGAACAGCTTCGGAAAATATGTATGATGAAATTAAGTTGAAATCATTAAGCTTGTATGTCATGGCGTATCTTATTGGTTGCTTTTATCCGGCAGGTGCACATGTCTGGATATTTGCAATAAATTCTCAAGAAAATGAAAGGAGATTAAAAAATGGGAAAGGTTAGGAAGCTACTTTCAGTAGCCTTGCTCGTATGCGTCGTTGGGGCATTTTTTGCATCTCCGGCATATGCCGCAAATATTGCCTACAGCTTTAATTTGGAGAACACTGGAACGACATATATGATGTACACCAGCGCATCAAATACGAAGTCGTATGCAAGTGATCCAGCAACAGTAGCAACGACGTCAAATGATGCGCCCGGATGGGGATTTGCGTTTTTGATGGCGTATTATAGTAACGGGCACTACTACATAGCAACAAAAACTAGCCCTGCGTACTGGATAAGCGGCAAAGGCATTATACATCCTGCATACTTGACCAATCAAAACCAAATAAATCGGGCATACTATGTTGGTGCTCGCATAGACAATGACTATGCAGGGCCGTATAGCTGCGCAGGCGTGTTCAATTCTGATTATACAACACCAAGCATCTAAATCCAATGCATAGGCAGGAAATTATTCCTGCCTATGCTCGTAATAGGAGGCAATATTATGCTAAAGAAAAAGCCCAGAGTTTGCGTTGCAATTTGTCTTATTTCTTTGCTAATGCTTTCCGCCTGCTCAAAGTCGGGAGAGTCTGAGGAACTTGCTCGAACTGCGGTCGAAACCGTACAGAGGAGTATCACGAAAGAAATCAAAGATGAAGTTACTATCAATGGAAAAGCGCTGATCATTGATGCCCCTGTTGAACTTGGTAACATATTGGAAGTTTCTGAAATCCAGCTCTCTTTTAGTGAGGAGAGGCTCAGTAGAATTGTCGATGATTTAATTTATTCAAAATATCCCAATGCTATCAAAGATAATAGCGATCCATATGTGACAAACTGGATATCTTCGCCAGAGGCAGTGTTGAGTGCGTACCTTTCTGCGAAAAAAACTGGTCAAGTTGACTATATCGACAGAAGCAGAGATTTGGAGTGCAACTTATACGAAACTGAACATCTATTGGAAGATGGGTTCATTACTGAATTGATCCCCAAAGGTATAAGTTTGAGCGCCCAAGCAGCCAGTGAGGTGGCAACAGATTTTTTGACGGAGTATTCTTGCCTCGACTTTACACCGTGGAATATTCTGGCTGCAAACAGCAACTCTAGTACATCTGGATATTATTATATATCAATGGAGGCTTCTTTTAATGGTATCCCCATATGTCACAAATCTAACCAAGGTGAAGCCGGGATAAATGCCTATGTATTGCTTTCAAACGAGGGCATATTCCAATTTGGAGGGATGCTTCTGCTTGAACCCGTAGAGATAAAATCTTTAGAGCAGCTTGTTCCTCTTTGTGAAATTATAGACAGGGTTAAAGAGAATTTCAGCCTCATTTTCTCTGGAGATCGTATTGAGATAGACAAAATTGCTCTAAAATATATGCCTGAGCAAACCAGCGAAAACACATTTTGCCTGCGCCCAGCATGGTGTTTTAGCTGTACTGAAAATCGGACTAATTCTGATGTGAACGGAAAGACGGAGGAAACAAAACTGCGCTGGGAGTATGTATTTTATGCTGATGATGGTTCGTTTTGTAGCCTTTTATAGAGTAGGAGACAAAGATATGATAAAAAGTGACTTTAGACGGCTATTTCTTAGCCCAAAAATCTATATATCCTTCTTCACGGGAGTTATCATACTTTTGCGTCCGCTTTTTAGTGCCTTTGTACATAGCGTGGATGGAAGTTTTTTTCAATTTTTGAGCGTTCCCTTCGGTATGAGCGACTTTACACCTTTTGCCGCAATTTTCTGCGTACTCCCTTTTGCAGACAGCTTTTGCGATGATTACACTTCCGGGTATGTAAACGCTATCTGCATAAGAATCAGCACAAAAAAATACGCTTTCCAACGCAGTCTGACTGTCGCTCTCTCTGGAGGTATTACAATGGCTGCAACGGTTATTATACCTATTTTGGCCTGTGCAATTTTAGCAAATCAGCCTGACACAGAGGAGACTGTACAATTCATGTACAAGTCAATATGGGCAAGAATGGACCTAATCCTGCGTTTTCACGGTTTGGTTCTGCTGGTGTTGAAAGTTCTACTGGCGTTTCTTTTCGGTTGTCTATGGGCGCTTGTAGGCCTTGCAATTTCCACCTATTTACCCAACCGTTATGTTACATATATTGCACCTTTCGTTGTCTATCAAGGACTATGGTTTCTGCTGTCAGAAACAGCATTTAACCCCGTGTATCTCCTCCGCGGTGATGCAGAATTCATTCCCTCGCTTTGGTTCATATTGTGCTGGCAAGGTTTTCTTATAGCGGTGTTTTATACATTGTCCATCTTGGGGATTAAAAAGAAGGTGCTGACATGAAAACGGTTTTATCTAGCCTCTATCATATCAGGACATGGCCTCGTGACCTTCGAGCGGTTTCCTCCATTCTTTTGGGAGCTACCTTGTGCCTGTATAGTATTTCCAGATACTTTCGGTTTTCAAACGCTATTGGTTCATCAGTACAAATGTTTGAAGCGTACATAATTGTTGGATCCTGCGCGCCTTTCTTTCTTGCTGTGTTTTTGGGCAGTTTACTGCTTGTTTCAGATGCCCCCTTTATCACTCCTTTGAGCAGATATGAAATTGTGCGCATGGGCAGGAAGAACTGGTTAGTTTCTCAGGTTTTATATATCATTCTCTCCTGTATATTTTACTCAGCTATAATACTCTTCTTTTGTATTATATACTCTTTTATCTTCTGCCGGGTATCACTCGCCAATTCATGGAGTACTGCAATCACCATGCTCGCAGAAGAACAACCCACTTTCGCCGTGAAAAATTTCAGTATCAGTTTTCCTAATCCTGATTATATTCATACAGTCAGTCCCGTATCTGCGGTTTTGCTGACATTATTATTTAACTCTGCTTATTCGAGTGTGTTAGGCCTGTGCATACTGCTTTTTAACCTACTGACAGATCAGAACTGGGGGTGGGTTTTCGCTGCCGTATTGCATATCTTTGGATATATTATTTATGCAAATGGTGGGTATTTTATCCCGATTAAGTTTTCACTTTTCTGCTGTGCTCTTCCGGCACATCTCTTTACACCGGAACTTAATATGTCTCCATTCTATGCGTTTATTGTCTTTGTTTTTTTGGGAGATATTCTGAGCATTTCCTGCAAAAAGGCAATTTTTAGGTCAGAATCATTAAATTAGCGGGGCCTCCTATGAAAAAAACAACTGCTATTCTGAAATCCTGTGTCAATCTGCCGGTAACTATATTGTTCTATCTATCTATCCTTTTTGCATGTATATTTCTGCCACAGCCCAACTTTAATATTATTCTTGGTATACCCCAGAACAATGTCTCTGGGAGTATAGACTACCTGCTTTTTGGACGCTGGATTGTACTGATGATTACTCCGTTGTTTGTAAACGGGGTAATTATGGAAAGAGCCGTAATAATAGAGACACTGTCAACCGTAAGATTTGGAAACAGAATGAAGTATAAAAAACACCTTATGTCCACATGCTACTTCAACACGGGGATTTGGGTACTTATGTATTTTATTTTTGCTGTTTTCTCTGTGCACAACATGGATATCCTATCCTTTTCCATTATCATTCTCTCAAGCTACTTGATGTGGGCCACGTTAGGCTTTGTCCTGTTTTTCTTGACCGGGAAAAAATCATGGTCAGGTATTATCCTTGTTTTGTTGATAGGCGGCACATACCTGTTGGGTGAGCATTTCCCAATTCTTTCAAAATATATGCCTAGTGTATGGGCAATGGCATGCAGGAGCACAGCATGTGAGGGAACTGGATATGCGGCATCTTACTTTATCGCTATGAATTTAATTTCAACTGTAGTAAGCGGAGTTCTTTTTTTTGAGAGGAGAAAAATATGATAACAATATGCGTTAACGAAGCGGGAAAGTGCATTAAAAATACATGGATATTCCGTGAAGTGTCTGCAAATTTTGAATCCGGCAAAATTTATGGTCTCATCGGGAGAAACGGTGCGGGAAAAACCATGCTATTAAAAAGTATCTGCGGCCTAACAAGTCTGACTGAAGGGAAAATCACAGTGAACGGGAAGGTTCTGGGCGAAGATACGGATATTCCCGAATCAATTGGCGTAATAATAGAGGTTCCAGGATTCCTGCCTAATTTGAGTGGCTTTGCGAACCTCAAGTATCTGGCAAACCTAAAAAAACAAATTGATGACGAAAAAATCCGTCAGGCTTTGCTTACCGTGGGGCTGCAGCCGGAAAATCGCAAGCATGTGTCAAAGTATTCTCTCGGTATGCGCCAACGCCTTGGCCTTGCACAGGCAATTATGGAGGATCCCAGTATTCTCTTGCTTGATGAACCAATGAACGGACTTGATAATAAGGGTGTGGAAGATGCAAAACAACTCCTAAGGGGTCTTCGTTCTTCCGGGAAAACAATAATAATCGCTAGCCACCACATGGAAGATATCAGCGAATTGTGTGATACTGTCTACCTCATGGATTCAGGCCGAATTAAGCAGGTCAAAATCTCATGAAACTAACAAAACTACGGCTCGTCTTTCTACATATTCTCTGGTCATCAGACTGCCCCATGCCAATGGAGAGCATATGAATATGCGGCGTACAGCTTTTTGTTCAGTCTGCTTCCTCTCGGCCTTGTTTTAATTCTTGGCTGTATCACTGGCATGGTAGTTGATGGGCTGCTTATGATTCTTCCCTTTATGCTGATCAGAAAATTCAGTGGAGGGTTTCATCTTAAATCTTCAACTGTATGTCTCGTTTCCTCAACGCTGCTTCTCTCATTTTTTTGCTCTTAATTAAGGTCGTTACCACCAAAGTGAGAGTCATTATATTCACCTGTTTTGTCATCGCATCCTTAATTCAAATTTTTCTTTGCAGTCCCATCGATAATGAGGCAAGAAAACTTAACGAAAAAGAGTTCTCAGTGTTCAAAACAGTTGCACGGACAATGTCCATATTATTTCTTATCTTGTATATTATTCTGCTGCTCTTCGGTCAGATTTGGTGCGCGGCTCCTGTCGGAGCCGGGATAATACTCACTGCTTTGCTGCAAGTTCCCTGCTTCTTTGTTCGGAAGATCACCCAGGAATGACCAAAACTGCTTGATTTTTGTCATTTCGCGCAGCGGGGGTTGAATAAAGGCAGGAAATATGCCATATACGATAATAATTTGCTTGTGCTAGACGAAAAAGGAGAAATATTATTTCTTAAGAAAACTAACCTAAAAGCTCCTTATCTGGTTAAAGGTGGAGACGAAAATATATACATTGTAGAGACTACAGCTAAGAATAAGATATTTCGAATAGATGCACAAGCGAAGGATTTGATACACGAATACACCTGTATAGGGGAACCCCTGCACGATGGTGATAGCAAATATTTTCTCTTGTTGACAACAGAGAAAGGACTTTACGGCATTGGCTACAATGGAGATATTGAGCCAATAATGCTATGCAAAGAATGTAATATATCCTTTAGTGGTCTTACACAAATTAAACCCAACGGGAAAGGAAATTACATTTGTTGCATAAGTGGTAATATTTTTGATTTAATACAAGTGTTGCCTGAAGAAGTTAAGCAAAAAGAACTGCTTACGATAGCAACGATCGGAAATTTATCTACATTGACAAATGTTATTACTAGTTACAATTACAACAGCAATAGTTACTATATTGATGTTGTTGATTACTCAAGCGCTGGTATGCTATCACGAAAAGATGCACTTGCCAAATTAAATACTGAGATTATAAGTGGTAAGTCGCCCGATATGATATGTTTTTCAAATATCTCACCATTCCATTTTATTAGAAATGGGTTATTAACTGATATTAAGAGTTTCATTACACAGGACGATTCTATAGACATCAATTCCATTGCCATAATAAACGCTCTTGAGAATGACGGGAAAATATATCTTATTGATAATAAGTTCTGCATAGAAACACTAATTGGGAAAAATGCAATATTCGGAGATACGGATGGTTGGACTTTTTCAGATTATCTGAAGCTTGAAAAAGGTCTCCCGCCGGAAGCACAGATGATATACAATATGACCAAGGAAACTTTTCTTTTCTATGCGTCGTCAAGATATCTTCGTTATGCAATAAACTGGGAAACGGGAGAGTGTAAATTTAACAATAATGAGTTCGTAGCGTTGCTTGAAGCAAGCGACCGAATTTTAGAAACTCCAGAAAATATAACCGATCGTCATTTTTTCGAGGCCCCAGTTGAGATTGCAAATGGGAGAATGATAGCAGCATCTGTTTTCTTAACGAATGTATGGAAACTTGCAGAAATAGAGGAAAAGGCTGGCTGCCCGCTGAGTTATATAGGGTGGCCATCAGTAGATGGAAATAATGGATCTGACATATGGCTATTAGAACCTTTGGGAATTATGTCGACATCTACAAGAAAAGCTGGATGCTGGGATTTCATTAAATATATGCTACAGTATTCAAATAGTACTGGCTATGATGGCGTACTATCGGAGTATGGTCTGCCAGTCTATTTACCGGTACTTGAGTCCAGAATTATAGCCAATCAAAAAAGCAAAGAATGTCCCGTAGAAATAACAGATGATTATATTGAAAGACTTATGCATCTAATATATGGCATTGAAAATATAGCCATGTATGAACAAACGGTACTAGATATTATACAAAAAGAAAGTGAAAAATATTTTGCGGGTATTACCACTGCAAAAAAGACAGCAGAAATTATAGAATCAAAAATTAATATATTTCTTGCAGAACAGTATGGGTAATATGCTTTCTCCAATGGATGTTAAACTTCGGTTTTAATCTAATGGCATGCAAATAAGAGTAAAGAAAATACTTTTCTCATTACCAAGCGCCAGAAAAATATATATTTTACGATGAGCCATAGCTTGCCATGCACAGTTTAGTTGTGGCTGCATTTACTTTTATGCTCAGGAATCAAACAAAAGGAGCAATCATGAATATGAAAAAAAGGCTTATTGTGGCAATCCTCCTATGTTTGGCAATTTGTTTAACGGCCTGTGCAGCTTTTGATAAGGGAAACGATATAGCTGCTGGAACTGCTCTTGAATCATCGGGGCAAGGCGCCGGAGAGCCATCTGGCACCAACGCTCAAAATTTGATAGAGGGGACAGTCAAGAGCGCTGAAGACTTGGCTGCAGGCAGCTATTCTGCTGCATCGATTGAAATACCAGAACAGCTTGGCCGAGTATATACTATAACAGTGTATGAGGACAAACTATTTGCCGCCGGAATAATAGAGGAAACGCCTACGCTCTATTGCATCCAACTTAAGGATAATAACTACACCGAATATGACATTCCTGAAATAGATGGCTTTTCCGCAATAGAAGGCCTTGCTGCATCGGAAGGAACCCTGTTTCTGATCGTGTCACACAATACCGACGGGGAGATAATGTATGAGATTGATGTATACGATATCGCAAGCAACAGCTACACCGGAAGCTATCCTGTAGAGGGGTTGGAAAATGCAATTTGCAAACAGTGGATTTCCGTGGCGGGAAAGCTGATTAGCAGTATAGAGTTTGGAGGAGTGTCAGTTTTTTCCTCGGAGGGCAAAGCCTTGTTCTCAATAAGAACCGGCGCTAAGTTTATTGCAGATGTAGACGGCCACTTTATATACTTGGCCAGCTTGCCCGGAGCAAAAGAGCAGGCAATCTTTGAGTTAAATCTTGATACCGGCAAAAGCACGCAATTGTGCAAGGTTGAAGGAGATTATGATGTCTCTTATATCAGCCACTATGGAGTAATTCTTGCAAACAAAGTAGCTGCATATAGTGCAAACCTCAGCAGCGGAGAAACATCCCACATCCTTGATTGGAGAGATTCCGGCGCCGGGTTTGGCTTAGCTCCAGAGGGCTTACAGTTGCTGGCCAATGGAGATTTTATCGCTTTTGACAGATTGTCCGGAACGATTTACCGCCTAAGCCCATCAACAACCGGGCAAAAAGAAATACTCACCATAGGATGTGGTGAGGGGGCGTATGGCCCATATCTTACGCAGGCAGTCGCTGAATTCAATTTCTCAAATAAAGACTGCATGGCGCGAATACTAGAATATTCTTCCAATGATGTGAGCAGAATACTTGCCGAGATCAGTGCTGGAAATGGACCTGATATACTTTTTATGGGGAGCAGCACCGATAGAGAGAACTTATTTAACAGAGTGATTCCAGATGAGGGGATATGTGTTGACCTCATGCCGTATATTGAAGCGGACAAAGACTTGTCGACAGAGGATTTTGTGCATCCTGTTTTTTCAGCAATGATGAGCAAAGACCAGATGTTCGAACTAATACCTTGTTTCAGCGTGAATTCCATGGTGGCGTCAAGTAGTCTGGAAGATAAAATTGGCGGATGGAATATTCATACAGCGATTGATTTGAACGAAAACTTGCCTGAGGGATATGCGCTGTTTTCAGTAAGCGACAAACAAACCCTGCTGGATCAGCTATGCATGTTAGCGAGTATAAGATATGTAGATAAAATCAATGCGAGCTGCTCTTTTGAAGATGGAGAATTTGCTCTTTGGCTGGAACTTTGCAAAGATGCAGTTCTATATTCACATGAAGCAGACCTAGGATATTTCATCCAACCAGGGACGATGTCGTACATGGTGCCAAGCATCGCACAAAAAGCTTGGGGAGGAGACTACAGCTATATGGGTATGCCGGTAGAAGACGGTGCAGTAAACTTTTTTTCCAGCGCGGTCGGGGGTTTTTCCATATTGCAGAGCAGCAAAAATAAGGATTTCGCATGGGAGTTTCTCAAGATATTATTAAGCGAAGACTTGCAGAAAAGCTTTAGTTTATTTGGCTACCCAGTCATTCAAAAATCTTTAGAAGCCCAACTGGTAGAGGATGTGAAAGATGAAAATAGAGAATATGATGCAGAAGATATGAACAAGTTTCTTGCGGTAGTAAATACAGGTCGAGGGATGGCAAAAGGAAGCGTGATAAGCGATATCATTAGAGAAGAATCACAAAAATTTTTTTCCGGACAGGCTGAACTGAAATCAACAGTGTCTGCAATTCAGTCAAGATCCAGCACTTTTGTTGTTGAGCAATACGGCTAATACTTTTATCACCGGATGGCCGGATCTCCTGGTAGAGAAGTAAGTCTAATTACGTTGCTACGCTGTCACTGAATGCCCTACTGACAGTTGTGGGGCATATGAAGATTTGGCGGGATTACCGGCAACTTTTTGGCGGCAATCCCGGAGATATGAATATTGTCGGTCTGCCGTTCAACCAAGGAACGGGCATAATCGTTCCCTCATGCAGATTGGCAATACCGGCTTCTGCGGCCAATAAAGAGGGAGCATGGGCGTTCCTAAAGTACATGCTGCTGAGCGAATATGACGCATATGCAGAGTCTCCCTACTGCCCGATTTTGAAGGCTGAATATGAAAGGTTAGTTGAACACTATGTGGAGGCTATCGACGCCGGCAGATTGATGATCAATGGAGAGTATGTCACAGAGAAATCATACATTTCAGAATTTGACCAGCTGCTTAACGGCGTGTACGGCATGTATGATATGGGCGCGCCGGAATATGAAATCGTTCGAGACGGCGCTGACACTTTTTTCAATGGGTATCAAACCGTGGAGCAGGTCGCGGCAAATATCCACTCCAGGCTGAGCATCTGCCTCGCGGAGCAGCGCTGAACATAAAAAAGTCGTTCTCTGGGCAGCAATGTAGGTGTAATTCTCATGAGACTAACACCAGCACAGCTTGAAATCCTGCACATACTCTTGGAATAGGAAAGTAGAAAAGGTAAAAAAGTCGCTGACTGACCAAAACTGCGCTATTTTTGTCATTTCGCGCAAATGCTCTTGAATGAGAACAAGAAATATGTATGATAAAAGCAGATAAAAAAATCAGCGCGGATATGTTCATCGGTTGATTTCGCAGGCTATTATCCGGCAGGTGCACATGCTGGGATGATTGCAATAAAAATTTTTAAAAGAAAGGATACAAGATTATGAAAAAGAGAATCATAGCGCTGCTTCTTGTTCTGATTATGTCGGTATGCATTTTGTCGGTGGCTGCATTTGCTGACTCAGGCGCGTCTACAATGTCAGCTCGTTCCGGTTCATACTACGATGGCGGATATCTGTTTTATATCAGCGAAACCGCGCGTAAAATTCCTTATCATACAATTTGCAGCAGGTATCAGAATTCTACCGTATACAATTACGTACATACAGTTCAGTATATTCTAAATGATTTTGCGGAGTATAATGAAAATAGAGGTTACGATCCAGGAGACCTTGATGGAATTTTTGGAGCGCAGACTGAAAGTGCAACAGCTTATTACCAAGGCAGGAAAGGCCTTTCTCCCGATGGACGCGTAGGAGACAATACATGGACCTCTTTTGTTGAGCAATGGGTATTTGGGTGAACATGATGAGCAATAAGACGGCAAGCAGAGGGATTGCCCTTCTTCTGCTGCTTGCTCTTTTGTTCACAACCGGCTGCGACCGAGGGCAAGGAGAAATCCCTGCTTCCTCGGTGCAGATAAAGGAGGCCTCTGTTGACGGCGAAGGGCCAGGAAAAAAAGAGGAAGAAGCCTCGTCCGTTGTTACCGTTTCGCAGGAAACGCTCGCCATGCCGGATGCTGGCAGCTCGCTGCTGCGGTCATCGCTGATAAACGAGGATATATATCTATATGCGGTTAATAGCGGCGCTTCTAGATTTTACCAATATAACATTCCTGAAAACAGAATATCCCGTTTGAATATCCAGTATGACGGGCAGATCGAGGGCTTCTCCGCCAGAAGCGACGGTTCTCTCAGCATACTGCATACTTCGGAGGATGGGAAATACTATATAAGCTGTCTGGGAGCGGACGGCACGAGCCGGGATATCCCTCTCAACCCGGCAATTGCGGACAGTGGGATTATATATTCTTTCGAAGCCATGGACGACGGCTTCCTAATCGTCAATTCCGAGGAAGTTCTGGCCGTGGACAATGACGGGCAGTTACTGAAAAGCATTGGACAATATCAGCACAGTGCCCAAGTTGTCAGGCTGTCCGGGGAAAAGGCTTTCATTGTGTTTGGTGGGAGCATGAACGCCAGCGCGTCAGATCAGATAAGTACGCCCACCCGGTTGCTCTATATTGGCACAGGCTTTAATGAGATTAGCAGCACCGAGCTCTCCGGCGGATATACTATTTTTTTCAGCGGAGTGAATGAATCTCTGTTTACCTTCCTGGCAGGGACAATATACAGATACGACTATTTCAGCGGAAGCTTGCAGGAGCTTGTCAATGTATCCGCCACCGGGATGGATGTGCCCGAATATTCCCTCGGGGACGGCAGATTCTTCTCCATAGATCGCGGTCAGCCTGTAATACTTTCCACCAATACCGATACGGAATCGAAAATCCTTACACTTGCCTGCTATAATTCGGACGGCTTGATAGACCGAGCGGTTCAAGCTTTCAACCGGTCTAACTGCGGCTATACTATTTCCATTCAAGATTATTCAAAATATGACGAATATGACAATTTGAACGCAGGACTGGATCGTTATGCTACAGATGTCATATCCGGCAAAGTGCCGGATATCTATGATTTACGCAGCTTCTCCGCCGATCAGTATGCTTCAAAGGGCTTTCTGGAAGATCTGACGCCTTATTTTAAGGCGGACGCCGAACTGGAGCTTTCAGATATATTTGCGCCGGTAATGGAACAGGCAAAATTCCGGGACGGCGTATACTCGGTTGTGCCCTGCTTCTCGGTCTATTGTTTTGCCGGAGCGCCCGCCATCTTGCCGGAAAAGATTACAATTGCAGATTTTAAAGCCATTGCGGAGCAATATACCCCTACAGAACTATTCGGTCCTGCCTACACAAGGTCGGAGTTTATTGAAGACATCCTTATCTACATGCGTGATGAACTCTATAGTACAGAGACTCTCGCCTGTAATTTCGTAACTGAGGATTTCTTATACATGCTTCAATATGCGACAGGGCTCCCTGCGGAGCGCCCTCAAGTCTGTGAGAGTGCCGATTTATTGGCATATTGTGGGGAACAGCTCTTGACAAAACAAAGCCTTGGCGCTTTTCTCGTTGACTGTATGTCTTTTAACAACACAATTTATGGCGGCAAAACCAACTATTCCGGCTTCCCTACCAGCCACGGCAGCGCCCCGGCTCTCATGCCGAGCATACAGTTTGGCATGTCCGCCACCAGTGAGAACAAGGAAGGCGTTTGGCAGTTTTTTAAGTTCATTCTAAGCGAAAGCATACAGGCTGAGATATTCAGCAAAATTTATTTGCCATCTAATAAGGCGGCTTTGAATAAGGCAACGGATAAAATAATCGCTGACTTTATTGACATGCCAAAAAAACTAAGTATCCTTGATGTTAATCTCCAAGATGTAGTTATTCCGGGGACGCTGAACACAGATTTGGCAAAAGACGAAGCGTATGCCATTCTGAACCGTATCGCCTTCAATGCTCAGTATGACGAAGCGGTCTATGATATTATCATAGATGCCTGCGGAGCTTTTTTCCATGGAGATCAATCCGCGGCTCAAGCTGCGGAGGTAATTCAATCTCGGGTCGGCATTTTCCTCTCTGAACAGTACGGGTGATATAAGGCTAAGACAATCACAGCTTGAAATCCTGCACATACTCTTGGAATAGGAAAGTAGAAAAGGTAAAAAAGTCGCTGACTGACCAAAACTGCGCTATTTTTGTCATTTCGCGCAAATGCTCTTGAATGAGAACAAGAAATATGTATGATAAAAGCAGATAAAAAAATCAGCGCGGATATGTTCATCGGTTGATTTCGCAGGCTATTATCCGGCAGGTGCACATGCTTGGATGATTGCGATAAAATTTTTTACTAAATAAAGGAGACAGGAAAATGGAAAAGGTAAAGAAACTCATTTCTTTCATGCTGTGCATGGTCATAATCCTTGCACTGTCCGCCACGGCTTTTGCATTTGACATCCCCAACGGTTCTAGCATTCCCATGAAAGCATCTGAAAATGTTAACTTTCGTAGCGGCCCGGGGACAAACTACGATAGTTTTGGCATTTTGAACAGTGGAGAACAATTTAATGCAAATGATGACGCGCATAGTCCTTGGTATGGAGGGTATCCTGGAACTAGCACTAAACTTTACCAGTATTACGGTCCAATAAAGGGTTATGTTCATTCTGATTATCTTACGGCCTTGTAAAACTATAACAATTTAAGTTTGTTTTCCCTTTGGCAATTTGTTTGCAGCATCTTTCTCCTTGCCCAGCTTTTGGGCAAGGAGAAAGATAGAAATGCTGAATGGGCAATAAACACGAAGGAGAAATATGAAAAGAACGAAATTAATTGCCGTTTTCTTAGCGTTTGCTCTGGTGTTAACTGCCTGCGGCGGATCTCATTTTGGTGAAACAACACCCGAACCGGTCAAGAATAATTTATCTACGGATTGCAATCCCGAAGCTAGTTTTGAGAGCGGCCAATGGCAAGGGGAAGGCGATTGTTATAAGCTTGAGGCATACAACACGCCGATAGATGCAGAAACGCAGGCCGTCATAGATTCGCTTGGATTTCAGAAAGAAATTTTTTGCGTTTTAACATGGCAGTTCAATCCGGATGGATATTGGCTTCAACATAACGGGGAAACAATATATGTATCACAAAACATATATTATGCGGCGGCATTAATGGATGAAAATATATGGATACTTGAGAATCGCGTCCTTGACGGGAAGAGCAATTACCAACTGCTCTTAATATCTTCTGATGGCAGCATTCAAAAAACGATCACCTTGGCGGATGTACACAAGGGGGAAACCTATGGCAGGACCCTTGTCTGCGCATCCGGCAAGCTCTATGTTATTTCTGACAGGAAAGAGCTCGTTGTGATCGACTTGGAGGGGAGCTTGATTTGCACGATCCCGCTGTCGGATGAGACCGCGTATCTCGTTTCCGGGGCTGACAGCAAGGCCTATCTTGTCCAACCGACCAAAGATAATAATCAACTTTACCTTGTAGATACGACATCTTCTTCACTTACGAAAGCAATCCTTTGTGAGAACGGCAGCATTTTTAATGGAGAGGGCGATCATTTTTTGCTGCTGAAAAATAGCGACGGCTTATATGCTGTAACACCGGAGGGGCATTCGACTCCGATCGTCCTATGGGCTGAGTGCGGCATTTCAATAAACAGTTTATTTGGTATTTACTCAATGAGCGGAAATCAGTTCTTGCTCATGACGGAAACTGGGCCGAAGATATTATCCCCGGCCTCTCCCGACGAGATAAAGAAAAAAACAACGCTGAAAATAGCCGCAGTGGAACCAAGCAACGCGTTAAAAAAATTAGCGGCGGATTTCAGCAATCACTCGGATTACAATTTGCAGATCCTCGACTACAGCGACGGCGGGGCATTTGACGCGGAACGGGCGCTCACCCGCTTTAACACAGAGATTCTCAGCGGAAATTATCCGGATATGATATGCTTTTCCCACATAACGCCATATCCGTACATCAGCAAAAAACTGCTTGCCGACCTGGGAAGCCTCTTTAAGCAGGACGAGGAGATCAAGACTGATGATATCTCCATAATAAATGCCCTCAGCGCGGATGAAGGTATTTATTATATCAGCGGGGCATTCGATTTTGAGACGCTGGTTGCGAAGTATTCGGACTTTGGAGACCGGTATGGATGGACATTGGCTGAATATTTAAACCTTGAAAAAACAGTACCCGATGAGATAGAAACGATACACAACATGACAAAGGAAAGTTTTATCAACTGTGTTGTTTCCAGATATATCCGCACAGCCGTGGATTGGGATACTTGCGAATGTAATTTCAACACGCCTGAGTTCATCGAGCTGTTAAAGGCCGGAAGCCGCATACGCGAGACTCCGGAGAACGCGGCGGATATGTCTTATGGCTATGGGCCGACAAAAGTCGGTGAAGGAACTCGTATAGCTTCCCTATCGTGGGTTGACACAGTGTGGAAACTCGCTTATGAAGAACAAATGGCTGGGTGCAAGCTCAGCTTTATTGGCTGGCCGACGGTTGACGGCAGCTGCGGCTCAGACCTTCATTTAATTGATCCGATCGGTATTGTGAATTCGGGAGAGCATGCTTCGGGCTGTTGGCAATTTGTCAAGTTCATGCTTTTGCACCCGGACATGGAGGCTGATCGTTTGCCGGTCTACATGCCGCTTTTGCGCGAGAAACTAGCCAGCGCGCAGAAGAGCGGGGAGACACCTGTTCAGCTCTCGGACGACGACGCGGATAGATTCTTAAGCTTACTCTCCGAGATCGAGAATGTAGCCATTTACGACAACGCGGTTCTTGACATCATTTCTAAAGAAAGCGCCGCCTTTTTCAAAGGAGATAAAACAGCGGAAGATGCAGCGGAATTGATTCAGTCAAAGGTAAGCATCTACCTCGCAGAGCAGCGCTGAACATAAAAAAGTCGTTCTCTGGGCAGCAATGTAGGTGTAATTCTCATGAGACTAACACCAGCACAGCTTGAAATCCTGCACATACTCTTGGAATAGGAAAGTAGAAAAGGTAAAAAAGTCGCTGACTGACCAAAACTGCTTGATTTTTGTCATTTCGCGCAGGAGCTATTGAATAAGCACAAGAACTTATGTATCATGAAATCAGTCTAAACATTATATTGTACAGGCAACCCCATATTACAAAGCTTGCTGTTATCCTTGCGAGGGCCCAGCTTGGATATTTGCAATAAACTATGATTGATATAATACGAAAGGGGATTTTTATGCAAAAGGCAAAAACAATGAAGAGAACAATGGCATGCTTTCTTATCGCATTTCTATTCTTTGCCACAATGCCTATAGTTTCCTTCGCCGACAACAGCATTCTCGCTTTTCCCGATGTATGCTCGCCAAACTATGTAGTTACGCCTATCACTGGTTCGGCTTATTCCCATTCAAATGTCAATTTACGCTATTACCCCAGTAGTTCGGCCAAGGCTTACACGCCATTGTTGGCGTACAGAACTCCTTTAAATGTGACAGGCCGTTCAATTGGTGATGACAATTATGTATGGTATCAAGTCATCCCAACATCGGGGCCTTTGGCTGGGCAAACCGGCTATGTGCGATTCGACTGCCTTGATTTTGTAGAATCAGGTGCGTCCATAGGGCCTGTGGAAAGCTGAACGATAGCCCTGCTTCCAAGTAACAGCGATACGTACTATGGGGGTAAAGAAAATGAAAAAACGGTCCGTTTTTCTTTTACTATTGGCGTTGGCGCTCTTTGCCGGTTGCTCTGCCAGTGGAGAAGCCCCAGCGGAAAAAAACGCCGATGCCGAGCCTGCCCAGATGGCAACAATGCAATGTCTTTACCCCCTACCTACTGATGTTTCGGTTTCCGGGATAGCCGCTGTGGAAGATACTTGCCTGGTTGTCGGAGAAGCGGAGTCGGAGCTATACATTGCGGTCATGCCCTTTTCGGTCGATGGTAATGCGGTGTCTTTTTCCGACAGCATATCTTTCAAGTATGAAGGAAAGAACCATGTATATGGAATCGCTGCGGGTGAAAAGAATTTTTATCTGCTTGTGGGAAACAGAGAAGAGAATCAATATACGGAAGATGCTGCACAGCTGGCAATTCTGACGATATGCTTTTCAGGTGAATTGGTGGAGGCAATGCCCCTGAGTGACAGCTTCTCTGTTGAACCGCGAGGCTTTTGCAGCAGCGGAGATCGCTTTATTATAGGCGGGAATAATTTTTTAAAGTTCTTCAACCGGGATGGTGAGCTGGAGTCCGTTGTTAAGACCGATTATGAAATCTGGGCATTTCAGCCCTCAGGATCAGGAGCTGTCGTACAGCTGAATAAAAATAGCCACTTCCCCCTGTTTTTTGTTGACGGCACGGAAAAGCTTACGCCAATAGAGTGGGACGATGAATGGCTGTCTTTTTCCCGGCAGGATTATAACGGCAAGCTGATCTATGGCGAGGATGTCTTTTACGCATATGACCCGGATACCGGCAAAAAAAAAGAACTGTTTAGTTGGCTGGAGCTCACCGGCGACATATACCGGTACAATAATTTTTGCAGGATTGCCGAGGACTGCTATTTATACAGCGGTAGCGGGAGTGCCGTTTTTCTCATGACTACAGAGTATAAAGTGGACTCACGCACTCCGGTTCAAATTGCTTTTTTAGGGGATAACTCCCAGTCGAACGCCCAGAGAATGGCCGCAAAATTCAATTTGTACAGCACAGAATACCGGGCTGAAGCGGCAATGTATGAAAAACAGCAACTGGAACTGGCCATTGCTGCGGGAGAATGCCCCGATGTTGTTTTCTTCAGCGGGGATAATCTTGATACAACGACAAATCAGTTCTTAAACCTAATGCCGATGCTAGAGCAAAGTGATGTGCTCTCTGAGGACTCTCTTCTCCCAGGATTGGTAGATAGCCTTACAATCGGCAATGAGCTGCATGAACTCTGGTATTCATTAGCTGTGTATTACTGGTGTGGTCAAACCAATTATATTGACCTGTACACAGACAAAAGCTGGGAAGACTACTGCACCAGGGCAGCAGAACTGGGAGACAGCTATACTGTAGTGAATCAGGAACTTAATAAAAATATCATGCTGGATGATTTCCTACGCAGCGAGATCCATAATTATGTGGATTTAAACCATTGGACATGTACCTTTGATTCGCCCTCCTTTGCAGAACTTCTAAGGCTCTGCAAGGAGACAGGCATTGACTATTCGCCAATTTATGACAGCGATGACAGGGGGATGGAATATGAGGCCTATATGGCCAACTACGTTGAGCGGCTACCTCTCATAAGATATTCAATAATCCCAAGCTGTTACGCAGAATTTCAAGACGAGACGAGCTTGATTCGTTCACCTTTCAGTGATATCTACGCAAGCTATGATGAAACACCAATGGGATCAAAACTGTGCGTCCCTGTCAGAAGTGCCAATGTTGATGGTGCATTTACTTTCATAGAATATGTTCTGCGCTCAGAAACTCAGATACAAAATTATTTTGAGGCAAATTATCTCTATGGTATTCCCACCAATATGGAAGCGCTGGAATATTGCTTTGAAAATATTATGAAGCCAGAGGATGCCAGACAGCTTCGAACTCTCATAGACACGGAACCGCAGGTAATAAATGCTGTTAAGCAACACTTGATAGAGATGATAAAAGAATCTGCGCAGGCATATTTTGGCGGTGATAAGTCCCTTGGGGAAACAGCCAGCCTTATTCAAAGCCGAGCCAGCATCTATTTGGCGGAAAAGTCTCCTTTAAAGTAAACAAATATTTCCGTGTCTGTGTATGATACCATCGATATTTGGCTGCTTGAGAATTCCTTCTCCAGAACTTTGCAGTCCCATCGATAATGAGGCAAGAAAACTTAACGAAAAAGAACGCCGAGCTTTTTAAAAGATTGCCAGAATCATGTCCACAAGGTTTCTGGCCTTGTATATCGTCCTTCTGCTCCTGGGGCAGTTGTGCTTCTCCATTCCTGTTGGCGCAGGTATTCTTCTTACGGCTTTGCTGCAAATTCCCTGCTTCTTTACCATGAAGCGCCACCCGGCCTGACCAAAACGGTTCGTTTTTTGTCATTTCGCGCAGGAGCTATTGATTTTTAGAAAAAGTTCTATTACTATAAATATATAGACTCCCAAAGCTCTATCTAACGGTATTGCAGACGGTTTATATGAACTTGTCATAATATAGCTCTTTCTAATTTCTACCCGCAAAAGCACGCTGCGAGGCATAATATAGTGGGGAGAGCTCTGTGTGAGTTTATATGGCGAAAAGCCTATGTACTGTATCGCATATTAATATGATAACTCATTTTAGAGAAATCAAGGTTTTTTGGGAAACATTTGTTTTCCAGAACACGGCAGAAAAGGCATGCAATATATGTTCATAGGAGGATCAATGAAAAAAAGGTATTTTTTTGTGGTACTGATCGCAGTATTGGCATTAATGCTCGTCCTCTTAATGCTATACACGGCTGATAGTTCATGCGATATCTCCACTGCTGAAATAAACAATAATAACGGCAGATGGACAAAGGTGCGCCCGGTCAACGGTGATGAGTATTTATACAACTCCGCTACCGGGAAAAAAATTGCAGCAGTCTATTCATACGACAGCACCGGCAGCCTCCGGCTGCTCACCCTGGACGAGGGGATGGAGATAAAGAACTCTCTGCCGCTGGTCGTTGGGCTTGATTCAAACGGAGCAAGCAGATCCGGGATATGCTTAGGGCGGTCTGGCTATGATTACTATGAAAACTACATATACCAGGCACTTGGCTCCCCCATAAAGATAACGCCTGATTTCTCAGGCCCCTGTGAAATCCATGATGTGGAGCTTCCTGATCTGTCCGGCGGATTCGGCGGCGATATCACGATCACTTGCCGTATGGCACAAGCAATCAAAAAGGAATCGGGCTTTCCTTGGACATTTTCGCTTACCGGCCAGACTGGCGTCAAGTGTCAATTCCAGGTACCGGCCGAAGAAACCGGATATATTCAGTTTTTGCCGTACTATAATGTTACCATGGGAAAACTTTATAAGGCCGATGAGCTGCTTGGATATGCGATGGGCCTGTGTCCCATAAGTACCCCGGATAGACACCCGGCAGGGATTATTGAACTGGTGCTCGAATAACTGGGGAAACAGCAGGGAATGTGTTTCAGCCTAAAACACATTCCCTTAACTCTTGTATTCGGGAATGAAAAAGCGGACCAATTCCTTGATTTGGCCCTTGATTACTTCCTCATTAAGCTGTACAATTTTCTCGGACATAGTTTGCTTTCTCCTTTCAGAATGGTGGGTCGTGACTTCATTCTACCAGAGTTTTGCAAACTATGTCTCTTTTTATCTTTTTTCAATTTGCGCAACTTATCTTACCTTATCAGTTGGAGTGATGAAACCACTCTACTGGAATTGGACAGTGCGGAAACAGTCTGCACATCAAAATGAATAAATGGATAATCCGTTTCACGGTGAAACGGATTTACGGCGGTGAAAATTTGCATTCCATTTTGGGCCTGATATAATTTGCACATAGAAAGCAACAAATCGAAAAACATTCACGAAAAAAAGTTTTTGCCGATAAAACCAAACACGACATCTTTGCGAATATAAGTATGAGAGCTCTTACACAAAGGGGGTTCAGTATGGAAGATGCAGCAATCGTTGATCTGTACTGGCAGCGTTCCGATAGGGCCATATCGGAAACGAATCGGAAATATGGAAGGTATTGCCATTCGATAGCATTTAACTTTGTCAGAAACAATGAAGATGCGGAGGAATGTGTGAACGATACTTGGTTTCGCGCTTGGAATCTGATGCCTGACAAGCGCCCGTCTGTTCTCTCAACTTTTCTCGGGGCCATTACTCGGAACCTGGCAGTAAGTATGTACCGAGGAAAGACAAGCCTAAAACGCGGCGGCAGAGAAATGCCTCTTGCGCTGGAGGAAATGTCAGAGTGTGTTCCCGCGGGTGCAGATCTTGAGCGGGAATACGAGATGAAGGAATTTGAGAAAGCGGTTGGACTGTTTGTAGAGCGGCTTCCCGAGGCGGAACAAAAGGTATTCGTTGCCCGGTATTGGTATCTTGCATCTGTTGCAGAGATAGCGGGACGGATGCACTATACACAGGGAAAAACGAAGAGCATGTTGTTCCGCGTGAGAAACAAGCTTCGCGTTTTTTTACGGGAGGAAGGACTATGTTAGACTCCTATTTTCTCATAGAGGCCATGAACGGCGTTCATGACAAGCAAATCGTCATGGTGGGAGAAATGCTTGGCTATTATGAAAAAGGAAAACCTGTGCACGTTCATCGCAAGCTCGTATCAACAATTTTGGTTGCAGCAGTCATTATTTCACTCTTTACATTATCTGCCTATGCACTCTATTGGAGTCTCCGCGGGACAGCAACCCACCGTATGCCTGAAACGGGTAAATACACCACCCTTACGGAGCTGCCAAAAGTCGAGCGCACAGTCCACTATCCCCTAACAGTCCCGGATAGCTTTTCCAACGGCTACCGTTTTTCCAGCTTCAAAGTGGACGGAATGGCCGATTACGTCGATAACGGCGAGATCGTTCTAGAATACTACGATGTCAATGTTACCTATACCAAGCCCGGAGCGGCAGAGTTGCATCTAAACATTTCTCCCATTTTTGGAACCTTAACTTCGAAGAGCATAGCGCAGCTGGAAATCATTCAGATCGACGGTGTGGATGTTGGTTTCCGCATGGACACCTACAAGTTTGTGCCGGACAATTATGAAAAGACCGAGGAAGATATAGCCGCGGAAGCAGGAGGACACTTCTTTGTGACTTATGGGCCAGAACAAATATATGAGGCCGAGGTCGCATCCGCAACCTTTGAACTGAACGGCGCTCGGTATACATTGATCGTTATTGGTGCAGACAAGGGGGCCTTTGATCCGTTAGGCCAAATGGCAAGAGAGATCATTACGGCCAGATAGGCAAAAGCCGGAAAGGGATGCATATTGTTCAGAAAAATCGCATCGTCCGTCCTCGCCCTAATCTTGTTGCTTTCGTTGGCTTCCTGCGGAAAAAGCGGCAAGTCAGAGGCGATGGGAACCGGATATATACTTACGAACTATCATTCGCTGCCAGACAGTATCACCAAAGTATCCGGATGCTATCTGGAGGGTGAAAGACTCTATCTCTGCTGCTGGGAAGAAGCAGACAAAGCATCAACCGACTATTATGTAGCATCCATTTGCAGCGATGGCACCGATTTTCAGCGGCTGCCGCTGGAAATGCCCAATCACGCGATTCCTCTCGATATTAGCCCCGACAATCAAGGCGGACTATGGGTATTGCTTATGATTCCAAACGGCGAAGATCAAGCTGCCACATACTCGCTATGCCGATTTGACGGCAAGCGGAAAATGTCGGTGGAGCGCCCACTAAATGATTTGCTGGCGGAAACGGGAGCAATTCAATATGTCGGAAGGGACTTGTTCTTGGGTCATGACATAGGCGGGAATCTGTGCATCGTCGCACGGGACGGCAGAACATCTTGCTTTTTGTTCGACATAGACGGGAACCACCTGTTTACCCTCACAGACAACAGTGATCCACAATCGGTGATTTCTTTGGCATCCGGTCAACTGGCAGTATACGCGACCTCAAACGGCGGCGGAGCCTATTTCCTCATGCCGATTGATATTGGCAAACAGTCCTGGGGCGAACAAATCACAATTGGAACAGCAGCCAATGTTTTTAGTGGCTCCGGCAGCAGCGACTATTATCTGTATGACTCCTCCTGTTTTTACGGTTGTACGGTTGAAGACAATGACCGTAACGAGCTGTTCAACTGGTCAAGTTTGGGCCTGGTAAGCGGTGATACTCATGTTTGCGCTCTCCCCGAGGGGCGCTTTGCTGTTGTAGCAGGAACATACAGTCAAACCCAGTTACTATCCTACGAGTTTTGCATTGTTGAACCCGGAGAGGATAATCGCATTGTTTTGACTATGCTCAGTCTCCAGCCGGACAGTTCGCTCTTGGAAGCTATTGCCTTGTTTAACAAGAGCAATGATGAGTATCGGGTCGAGTTGACTTCCTACTTTTCCATGAATGAGGATGTGTCTTCCGCTGACTGGGATAATGCCCTTACCCGGCTGAATACAGCGATGATTGCGGGAGACATTCCGGATTTGCTCGATCTCAATCATATGCCTGTGGAGGCCTATTCCCGGCGTGGTCTGCTGGAGGATCTATACCCTTACCTGCTGAACGATCCTCATATCAACATGGACGATTATTATGCAAATGTCTTCACCGCTATCAGTATTGACGGGAAGCTGCCCTATGTCACAAGCAGCGTGCGGATTCTATCTGTGTTTGCCGATACAGGAATAGTGGGTTCTGAGCAGGGATGGACGCTGGAGGAATTTGTCGCGCTGAAAAACAGCGGTCATTTGAAGATGGAATTTTTCCCTCCTACGCTGCTTTTGAAAATGATTATTGGAGCAGATAACCGCTTTGTGGATTGGGACAAGGGTGAGTGTAGTTTTGACAGTGAGGAATTCGCAAACCTTTTAGAGCTTTGCTTGCTCCAAGCTGAGGCGGATCTGAATTGGATTGACGAGGATGGCCTATTTGAAGGGCAAGCAAACTGCATATATATCTCCGCCGACTCTGTTATCGCAGTAGCATACTATAATGCCCTTTTAGGTGGACAAGCAAACCCTATCGGAATTCCAAATCCCGATGGAAATGTTATGCACATCATAGAGCCTGCCAATAGAATAGGCTTTTCTTCAACGTGTAAGCATAAGGATGGTGCCTGGGCTTTTGTGCGTAGTTTTCTGGAGCCTCGCCTCCAAGAGAGCGGATGGTATTTCCCTTTTCTAAAAAGCTCCTTTGAAAAGATCTGCCAAGAAGCTGTAAATGGCAACACAATTTGGATCGGAGGTATGTTTGGAAACGAGGCAGGCGAGGCCGACATTGCTTTAGCGAGAGAGTTGATAAGCACTGCAAACTACTGTCTTAGCAGCGACCAGGAACTTACGGATTTAGTCGTTTCTATGAGCGGCTCCTATTTCGCCGGCGGAGAAAATGCGATGGAAACTGCCACTGAAATTCAAAGTCGGGCAAGGCTTTATGTGGGAGAGCGCTATTAGCATTGCAGGCACAGTTGCTTTTGAATGCGGGCGCCGACTTTGAAGGATTCTTCAAAGAATACCAATACTTGAAAAGGAAAGGAAAAAGAAAAATGCTGTCAGTAAATAGCCCTACGCGCAACAGGAAAAGCGTTCCCGGAACAACCGCTTTGATTGTCGTTGTCTTAGCCTGTGTCACCCTCGCTGTCCTCCTGCTTACCCGTCCCCAAACGGTCGATCCTTCTCCCTATGACGAGGCCATAGTAGAGGTTACAAATACCACTCAGGTGGACGATGCCGCTGCTCTACCTGAAGCTGCTCCGCAGCCGGGAACACTTCTTGAGACTGGGACAAACCTAAATGACAACTATTATAGGAAGTTGGATTATTCGGGAACGCCGAGCGATTTGACCGATTCGTCCTTTGTGCTGGGAAAAGATCATCCGGCGACGATTGGGAAGACAGGGCAAGATTATTCGGGCTGCTTAACTGTGCATTTTGGAAACGATACCGTCGTAAAAACTGCACTCCTCTACTATCCAGAGGATAGATTTGAGATCTACATGGGATCAATTTCGGATCTGATAATCGCCCCTGGATATTCATTTGATGTTATCCTTGTAGACCCAGACGCAACGGAACTCTGGGCAAAAGAGATCATCGTTTCATCATTTGTATTTGACTCCTGAGTTCATCCAAATAGCAATAATCCGTTTCGACATGAAACGGATTTCCATTCAAATAAACGAAAGAGGCGATAGAAATAGACGCCCAAAAAGACCTGCTCTGGCTCCCGTGTCCGAAATGCGGGGCCAGGAAGAAAATCAAAATCTACGAGGACACCGTACTACCAATTTCCCTTTATACTGTGCCAGGTGCAAGGAAGAAACCAAGCTCGGCGTGATAAAACTTCAGATCGTAGTTAGCGACGAGCCAGACGCTTAAAGCGCAGAGCCAGCAGCCACAGAAATGTGGGCGCTGGCTCTTTTCTTATTTTATAGCTATTGTCTTCCGGGCATTAAGGGCGGTTATCGCTGCTTGGCATAGGGGGAGCAAAACATCAATGTCCCCCTCACGACAATCACACAGCAGAATTTCAAGCTGCTTTAATGAGGTGCTTTTTTGCCGGAGTTCCGGGTAAAAAATCTCGTCAGAGCCGATTTTCTAAGCACGAATCAGCGGGTAAAGAATCTCCAGCTTGGGATTGCCCTTCCCGTTTTCAATATTGAGTATTGTCCTCGCATCAATATGGGGCTTGTCTGCAAGCTGAGCCTGAGACAAGCCCAGCTTTTTCCGGCACGTCTCGCGCTTTCGGCTAAGGACTGCATATTGTTGAGCATTGCAATTTCCTTCGAATACATTTTACATTACATATGTTTTCGATATAATTCTCTGCATTTCACTGGAATACTGTACTTTACTTTACGATTTTTCTTTTGCCGCCATGAATTGTAAAAATGTCGATTTCATTCAATTAGCCTTTGCTTCACACGATTTGCGTTCATCATTATGCGAACGCTTGGATAACACAAAATGCGCAATACTGTGGAATATAAACACAACCGATAAAAAAAGTCGGAGCAAGCTTTATATCGCTTGCTCCGACGTGTAACATCGCAACAGTATAGATGCCGTTGTTTTCAGGTCTGCACCCAAAACCAAATCGAAGCCCAGCGAAGCGGGTTCGATTTGGAAAGGAGGAGCGACGGAATGAATGAGCGATGACTTTTTAAAATAAAAAGTCGTCGCGAACGATATGAAGTCCGCGACGACGTGGTGGACTTGAAGGGGATCGAACCCTCGAACCTCACGGATGCGAACCGTGCGCTCTCCCAGCTGAGCTACAAGCCCATATGCAATTAAAAAATACCCTATTTCTGCGGATTTGTCAAGAAGGGGTGTGAACCGTACGGCGAATGCCGTGTCACAGGTCAAAAGTCAGCGGGCATATAAGTGGATCGTTCGCTCTCCCAGCTGAGCTACGCCCCCGAGATGGCGCCGCGGGGCGTAAAAAAAGAGCCTCACCCTGCGACTCTGTTATTATAACATAAAATTCAAATTTGTAAAGGAAAAAATATGATTGATTATATGGAATTTCTGTAGTACAATAAGGTTGTGGCTTTTGACAAGGCTGCACTAGTTGGGGAGCCAGCGGTGCCCTGTAACCTGCAATCCGCTACAGCAGGGACGAATTCCCAGCCGAGGATATGTTCTGTGTCGTCTGACCCCGGTAAGCAGCGTTGACGATCCGGTCTCGCGCAACGGAAACCCGTGAACCATGTCAGGCGGGGAACCGAGCAGCATTAAGCGGTGCTTTTCGTGTGCCGCGAGGCAGCCGGGTCCGAGCCGGCTGCCGGCGTAACGGGCATAGCGCATGATTCGGAGCGGGGTGTGCAGTCTTGTCAAGAGTCATAAGTCTATCCAGAGGGAGGGAGAAACGGCATGTATCAGGCGCTGTACCGCAAATGGCGGCCGCAGACCTTTGATGAGGTCGTGGGCCAGAAACATATTACGGAGACGTTGAAAAACCAGGTGAAAACAGGCCGTCTGTCCCATGCCTATATCTTCATCGGCACCAGAGGCACCGGAAAGACCACCTGCGCCAGGATCCTGGCCAGGGCCGTCAACTGCGAAAACCCGGTGGACGGGAACCCCTGCGGGGTCTGTCCGGCCTGCCGGGGAATCAGCGAGGGGACGGTTATGGACGTTGTGGAGTTGGACGCCGCCTCCAATAACGGTGTGGACAATGTCCGGGCTTTGCGGGAGGAGGCGGTCTTTTCCCCGGCGGCGGTAAAAAAGCGGGTTTATATAATCGACGAGGTGCACATGCTCTCGACGCCTGCCTTCAACGCCCTGCTGAAAATCCTGGAAGAGCCGCCGGCGCACCTGATGTTTATTCTGGCCACGACGGAGCTTCAGAAGGTTCCCGCTACCATTCTTTCCCGCTGCCAGCGGCACAGCTTTCGCAGAATTGCCACGCCGGAGATAGCGGAATATCTGGAATATATTGCCGGGCGCGAGGGCTTTAAGCTCAGCCATGAGGCGGCGGAGCTGATCGGGCGGCTTGCAGAGGGCGGTGTGCGTGACGCGCTGAGCCTGCTTGACCAGTGCTCAGCGGCCGAAAATATTGATCTTGAGGCGGTATATTCCGCTATGGGCCTTGCGGGGAACCGAAGAACGGCGGAACTGCTTGGCCACATCATCGACCATGACCCGGCGGCGGCCCTGAAGGAGTTTTCCGCCATGTGGATGGACGGAAAAGACCCGGCCACACTTCTCAACGAGCTTAACGCCCTCATGCGGGACACGCTTATGCTCCAGGTAGCCCCCCGGGGCGCGGCGGCGCTTATTTCCGGCGGTTATGACGGCGCGGTGCTCTCGGGCTTTGCCAAACAGATGACCACCGAGGAACTTATCTGCGCCATGGATACGGTTCAGCGGGCGTTGAACGGGCTGCGGGATGTGAAAAATCCCAAGACAGCCGTGGAGCTTTGTCTGATCTCCCTTTGCGACAATGTTCTGGGCGAGAGCCTGAACCGGCTTCGGGCAAGGGTTTCCCGGCTGGAGGAACAGATGAAAAACGGCCTGCCGGCCCGGCCGGTGCAATCCCCGGAGACGGAGGATGACGGGACCCTGCCCTTTTACAGGGGGCGTGCGCCGGAGGAACCGGAGTATGTACCGCCGGAGGAACCGGAGTATGTACCGCCGGAGGAGCGCTTTGAGGAAGAGCAGCCGGAGGACGCATTTCTTGCGCGGCGCCTGCAGCGTCCTGCGCCCGCGCCGGCCCCGGCGGCGGATGACGGTCTGCTCTGGAAAAAGGTCTGCGCGGCGGTGGAGACCCAGCTTCCCATGGATCTGCGGGTCAGCCTGGGAGATGAAAAACGGGTCTGCGGCAGGACGGACGGGACGACGCTCTATGTGGAGGTTTTGCCGGGCTTTTTGTTCGGCCGCTTCAATCGGCAGGAGATACTCAGCAAATTTGCCGAGGCAGCCAGAGCCGCGGCGGGGAGAGATATGCGCGTTCAGCTTTTGGAGCGGAAGGAAACGCCGCGGCAGAAGCGCAGTCTGGAGGAACTGAAGAAATTCAAGGAAGTAAGATTTATATAAAAAAGAAAAAGACATAAAAGGCACAGGAGGAAATAAAATGGCAAAAGGCGGATTTCGCGGGGGCTTTCCCGGCGGCAACCAGATGAACATGGTGAGACAGGCCCAGAAGATGCAGCAGGACTTTTTGAAGATGCAGCAGGAGCTGGAGGCCACCAATTTTGAGTTCAGCTCCGGCGGCGGCGCGGTAAAGGCCACCATTACCGGCACCAGAGAGCTCAGCGCCATTGAAATCAAGCCCGAGGTCGTAGACCCGGACGATGTGGAAATGCTTCAGGATCTGATCCTGGCCGCCGTCAACGGCGCGCTGAAGCTGTCCGATGAGAAGACCAGCCAGTCCATGGCCAAGCTCCAGGGCGGAATGGGCGGTCTGCCCGGTCTTTTCTGATAGTGCAAGACAACATGGACAGGCCGAATGCCTGTCCGTGTTTCGAACAGAGGAAAAAGCCGGAGAAACGGCCGCTTTCGTCTTTTTACGCGAGGAATTTGTGGTATCATTCTGACAGGATTCTTCACGGAAGACCGGGAGCGTCCGCTCTTTTGAAATTTTGGAGGAAGATATGAACACTGTCTGGACAGACGCGGTGGATCTGAATAATCCGCTGCCTGAATATCCCCGGCCTCAGTTGGCCCGGCGGGGCTGGATGAGCCTCAACGGCCCCTGGGACTATGCCATAAACGATTCCACCCGCTTTCCCAGGGAGTTTGACGGGCAGATCATTGTGCCGTTCTCTCCGGAGACCGCGCTCTCGGGGGTGAAGCGGGAGGTTAAAAGCGGGGAATATCTGTGGTACCGCCGGGAGATCATCGTCCCGCCGGCGTTCAGCGGCAAGCGGATCATTCTCCATTTCGGCGCCGTGGATCAGACTGCTGTGGTATGGGTAAATTCCTCCCAGGTAATCAATCATACCGGAGGCTATCTGCCCTTCGAGGCGGACGTGACCGAGGCCATCGAGGACGGCGTTATGCTCATAACCGTCCGCGTCAGCGACGACACCGAAAAAGGCGGCCATACCAGGGGCAAGCAGAAAACCCGCCGCGGCGGCATCTGGTATACGCCCCAGAGCGGCATCTGGCAAAGCGTGTGGATGGAGGCTGTGCCGGAGTGTTATGTCAAAAATCTCCGGGTTACGCCCCTTTTCGACCAGGGGTCTGTGGAAATTGCGGCGGAGATTGTGGGCGAAGAGCCCGCCTATGCCGGCTTCAACGGCCGGAGCTATCTGCTGCCGGCAGAGATTCCCGTACCGGACTTTGAGGCATGGTCTCCGGAGAACCCGCGCCTTTACGGCTTCACCGTCACCTGCGGCGAGGACGAGGTGCAAAGCTACTTTGCCATGCGCAAATTCTCCGTGGAGCAGGACGAGAGGGGAGTGCCCCGGCTTTTCCTGAATAACCGGCCCTATTTCCAGAACGGCGTCCTGGATCAGGGCTACTGGCCGGACGGGCTCTATACCGCTCCCACGGACGAGGCCATGATCTATGACATCAGCGCTGCCAAGGCCATGGGCTTCAACATGCTCCGCAAGCATATCAAGGTGGAGCCTCTGCGCTGGTATTATCACTGCGACAGGCTTGGAATGCTGGTCTGGCAGGATATGCCCAACGGCGGCGGCAGTTATAACGCCGCCGTGGTCTCAGCCCCCCTTGTGACCGGCGTACATATAAAGGACGGCGCCTACGCCCTCTTTGCCCGGGGCGACAAGGAGGCCCGGGCCGAGTTCAGAGCGGAGCTTGCCGAGATGGTCAGGCATCTGTATAACTGCCCCTGTGTAGCCATGTGGGTCATCTTCAACGAGGGATGGGGCCAGTTCGACGCGGCGGATATGCTGGAGCTGGTGCGGAGCATTGACAAGACCCGTCCCATCGACCATGCCTCCGGTTGGCACGACCAGGGCGTCGGCCAGGTAAAGAGCGAGCATGTTTATTTCCGCAGATACTCTTTTAAGCCCGATAAAAAGGGCCGCGCGGTTCTTCTCAGCGAGTTCGGCGGATACGGGCACCGGGTCCTTGGCCATTGCTTCGGGAACAAGGACTTCGGCTATAAGAAGTTTGAAATGCCCGCCCAGCTTGAGATCGCCATTGAGGAGCTGTATCAGGGCCAGATCGGCCCCGCCAGACTTCAGGGACTCTCCGCCGCTGTTTATACCCAGCTAGCAGATGTGGAGGATGAGCTGAATGGATTGCTTACTTATGACCGAAAAGTGGCGAAAATTGCCCCGGAAGTTGTGCGTAAGCTCATAAATGTGGGGATATGATAATAACGCGGCGCCGGACATTCCCCCGGCGCCGCGTTTAAACGTGCCCCGCAGGGAAGCGCTTCGGGCGGTTTTGGCGGCAATGCCGCGGCCCCCGGAGGACAGGAGAAAAAATGCTTAAAAAGGTCTACCTGGAAATTACAAACGTCTGCAATCTTGCCTGCGCCTTCTGCCCGGGAACGAGGCGGGAAGAACGGTTCATGTCTCCGGCCGAATTTACCTGCCTGGCGGAGAAAATCCGCCCTCATACGGATTTTCTCTATTTTCATCTCATGGGCGAGCCCCTGCTGCATCCGGAGCTGGAAACGCTTTTCGGCATTGCCGGAGCGCTGGGCTTCCGGGTGATAATCACCACCAACGGCACGCTGCTGGAGCAGGCGGGGGAGGTTCTGCTCCGCTCTCCGGCTCTGCACAAGGTGAACATCTCCCTCCAGTCCTTTGAGGGAAACGGAGCCGGCGCGCCGGGGGACTATGTCCGAAGCTGCGCCCGCTTTGCGGAGCGGGCGGCCGAGGCGGGGAAGCTCTGCGTTATGCGTCTTTGGAACCGGGAGGGGCTGGACAGCCTGAACGGGGAGATTGAAGCCGTGCTGACGGCGTGCTTTCCGAGGCCCTGGCCGGAGAGCCGGGGGAGCCTGCGGCTCAGGGAACGGGTATGGCTGCAGCATGGGGATAAATTCGGCTGGCCGGATCTTAACGCGGCGGAGAGAGCGGGCGGCCGCTTCTGCTACGGCCTGCGGGACCAGATCGGCATCCTCTGCGACGGAACCGTGGTGCCCTGCTGTCTCGACCATGAGGGAGAGATTCCTCTTGGCAATCTCTTTGAGAGCAGCCTGGAAAAAATTATGTCGAGCGAAAGGGCCAGAGCCATATATGAGGGCTTCTCCCGCCGCCGGGCGGCGGAGGAACTGTGCCGCAAATGCGGCTATGCGGAGAGATTTACATCACTTAATTAACATAATATAATAAACATAATTTTGTTTACATAATTCGGTTTGCATAATCTGATTAACATAATTTACTTTATATCATTAAAAAGCCCGCCCTTCTTTGAAGAAGGGCGGGCTGAGACTGTCAAAAAACGTTTGCAAAGCGAAAAGCAACTGAGCCGCGGGGGAGC
>OLPA01000279.1_pt1 | contig 47097 bp, 50 predicted proteins | sample 1672811 | NCBI WGS metagenome assembly OLPA01 (sample SAMEA3136726, study PRJEB25190) | human gut metagenome | biome: human gut; feature: human-associated habitat; material: faeces | place: Austria | collected 2013
TATTCCAAAGTATATATTTTTAAATAAAGTGTGACATATGATTGACTAATATACATGCCTCGTTTTTAAAATTATGTCATATTTCTTGATAATCGTCATTACCTATGATATAATAACAAATTGATAAAATTTCAAGGAGATTGCTATGTTAGAAGAAAAAGAAAAAATAAGAGAAAAGGAAAATCATAGAGTATTTAAGCAATTATTAAGTACTTTTTTGGAAAGTGAAGATGTTGCTCAAAATGAGACTGAAAGTATTAGTAAAAATATTAGAATTGTACCAAAGTTTTTCTATGATAATTTCAAAAAGCAATTAAAAGTAGAATTTAAAATAGGAGAAAAACAACTATATAAAATAAAAAATCTACCAGAGTTTTATGATAAAATGTTACATAATGAAACATATCAATATGGGGCAAAATTAAATTTTATACATAGCACTGAATCATTTGAAAAAGAATCGCAAGAGATTTTATCATTTTTACTTAAATATGCAGAAATTATAAAATATAGTAATGAAATGAATTATACGTACTATAGAAATAACTTTATTCAAGATAACATTTTGCTATCAAATACAGGATTAGATGATATTTTTGAAATTTTAAAAAATAAAGATGTTATTTTTCAAATAAATTCAACAGAAAAAAGTATATATTTTGCAGATGAAGAACCAAATATATACTTTAATATTACAGAATTAGATGGAAACAAATTTAGGTTAAGATGTAATATTGACGTTTTTGAATATGATATTCTTCAAGGAAAAGAATATGTATATATGCTATTTTCAGATACTTTATACAAATGTGAAAAAAGTTTTCAAGAGACCATAATAAAAATATTAGATGTACTAAGAAAAAATTATACAAATGAAATTATTATGGATGAAAAAGAAATAACTAATTTCTTTGCTATGATAGCTCCTAAAATAGAGGAAAAAGTAATTACTGAAGAATTGCCTAAATACATAAAAGAAAAGTATATTCCTCAAAAATTAGGAGTAAAAATATATTTAGATTATGACCAAAACAATAATGTTTTAGCAGACATAAAGTTTTGCTATGGAAAAAATGAATTTAATCCATTAATAAATCAGAATATAAATTTTGCACGAAATATGATAAAAGAAAATGAGGCATTAAATCAATTTATTAATACAGGATTTATGCTAGATAAAAATAATGCAAGATTAATATTAGTTGATGAAGAAAAAATATACCAATTTTTATCAACTGATATTGAAGAATATATGAAAAAATATGAAGTTTTAGCAACAGAAACTTTTAAGAAAAAAGAAGTACGTTCACCACAAATGAAAGCAATTGGGGTAAGAGTAGAAAATAATTTACTTCAAATTGATTTATCACAAATAGGAATTGAATTATCTGACTTATCAGAAATAATGGAAAAATATAAACTAAAAAAGACATTTTATAGATTAAAAGATGGAAGTTACATTAATTTAAAAGAAAATGATACACTAAAATTTTTAGATAATTTAAATCTTGATATGGAAAACGGGTATACAAACTTAAAAGACGGTGTAATTACACTTCAAAGTTATAGAAGTCTTTATTTAGAGAGATGTTTGAAAAATTTAAATAATGTTGAAATAAATAAAGATGAATCATATAAGACAATGGTAGATAGTTTACATACAAATCAAAAAAATGTTGAAATATCAGTTCCAGATAATTTAAATGCAGATTTAAGAACATATCAAAAGATAGGATATCAGTGGCTAAAAACATTGGATAAATATGAATTTGGTGGAATACTAGCAGATGATATGGGGCTTGGAAAAACAATCCAAGTACTAGCAGTAATATTAGACTATGTAAACAAAGAAGGAAAAATGCCTTCGTTAGTTGTATGCCCAAGTTCTTTAACTTTAAATTGGTTTGGGGAAGCTAATAAATTTGCACCAAGTTTAAAAGTATGTGTAATTAGTGGAAATGCATTAGAAAGAGCTAAAAAAATATCTAAAATACCACAATATGATTTAGTAATTACATCTTATGATTCACTAAAAAGAGACATAGATATATATGAAGAAAAGGCATTTAATTTCAGATATATGATAGCTGATGAAGCTCAATATGTTAAAAATAATAATACGCAAAATGCTAAAGCAATAAAGAAAATACTAACTAAAACAAGGTTTGCACTAACAGGCACTCCAATAGAAAATTCACTATCTGAACTATGGTCTATATTTGATTTTATTATGCCTGGATATTTATTTAAATATAAAAAATTTAAAGAAATATTTGAAACACCTATAGTGAAAGAAGAAAATGAACCTAGCTTAGAAAAGTTAAAGAAAATGATAGATCCTTTTGTATTAAGAAGAATAAAAAAAGAAGTATTAACAGAACTTCCAGATAAAACAATAAGTGTGTTATACAATGAAATGCAAGAAGAACAACAAAAAGTATATTTATCATATTTGGCTAAGGCTAGAAAAGAAATAAATGACGAAATAAAAGCAAATGGATTTGAGAGCAGTCAAATCAAAATATTAGCTCTTTTAATGAGATTAAGACAAATATGCTGTCATCCAAAATTGTTTTTACAAAATTATGATGGAGAAAGTAGCAAACTTATACAATGTGTTGAACTTATAAAAAATACAGTTGAAAGTGGTCATAAAATATTATTGTTTTCAGGTTATACTTCAATGTTTGAAATGATTGAAAAAGAACTTAAAAATAATAAGATATCATATTTAAAATTAACAGGACAAACTAAAGTATCAGAAAGAATAGAACTTGTTGATAAATTTAATGAAGATGAAAATATTAAAGTATTTTTAATATCATTAAAAGCAGGAGGAACAGGTTTAAACTTAACTGGAGCAGATGTAGTAATTCATTATGATCCATGGTGGAATTTGTCGGCTGAAAATCAGGCGACAGATAGAACTTATAGAATAGGACAAAAAAATAATGTTCAAGTTTATAAATTAATTACTAAAAATTCAATTGAAGAAAAAATTTATGAATTACAACAAAAAAAGGCTAAATTGGCAGATAATATGTTATCAACTCAAAATACATTTATAAACCAATTATCTAAAGAAGACATAATGAAATTATTTGGATAAGGAGATAAAATGAAGGATTATATAACAATAATAGGAGGAGGACTAGCTGGTTCGGAAGCAGCATATCAAATTGCTAAAAGAGGAATAAAAGTTAAACTATATGAAATGAAACCACAAAAATTTTCGCCTGCGCATACTAACAAAAATTTAGCAGAGGTAGTATGTAGCAATTCATTTAAATCAAATTTACATACAAATGCATGTGGACTATTAAAAGAAGAATTAAGAATACTAGATTCACTTTTGATAAAAATAGCAGATGAAACATCAGTACCAGCTGGGCAAGCATTAGCAGTTGACAGAGAAGTTTTTTCTAAAAGAGTAACAGAAGAATTAGAAAAAATGGAAAATATAGAGATAATTAGAAAAGAAATAGGAAATGAAGCTATAACAGATAAAAATGAATTAGAAAATATGGCTAGTGACGGAATTGTTATTATAGCAACAGGACCACTAACATCAGATAATTTATCAAATGAAATTTTAAAAATAACAGGGCAAGATAAATTGTTTTTTTATGATGCAGCAGCACCAATTATTGAAAAAGATTCAATAGATATGAATATTGCATTTTGGGGTGAACGCTATGAACAAGAAAGGGAAAAAGAAGAAGATATAGAGAAATGGACAGAAAGAATAAAAACTCAAAATGAAGCAAGCTATTTAAACTTACCAATGAATAAAGAAGAATATGAAAAATTTTGGAATGATTTAGTAAATGCAGAAGTTGTAACATTACATGATTTTGAAAAAAAAGAAATATTTGAAGGATGTATGCCTATAGAAATAATGGCAAAAAGAGGAATAGACACTTTAAGATTTGGACCATTAAAACCGGTTGGCTTTACAGATCCAAGAACAGGGTACAGACCTTATGCAATTGTACAACTAAGACAAGATAATACAGAAGGTAATTTGTTTAATATGGTTGGATTCCAAACAAATTTAAAATTTGGAGAACAACAAAAGGTATTTAGTATGATTCCAGGATTAGAAAATGCAAATTTTGTGAAATATGGAGTGATGCACAGAAATACCTATATAAATTCTACCAAACTATTAGAACCAACTTATAAACTAAAAGTTAATAGAAATATATATTTTGCAGGACAAATTACAGGAGTGGAAGGATATGTTGAATCAATATCATCAGGACTAGTAGCAGCACTAAATGCAATAGAACAATATAATAAAACAGAAAGAAAAGTAATATTTTCAGAGCTTACAATGATAGGAGCGTTAAGCAAATATATATCAACAACAAATGACAATTTTCAACCAATGAATGCAAACTTTGGAATTTTACCAGAACTTTCTGAAAAAATAAAAGATAAAAAATTAAAATATTCGAAATTAGCAGATAGAGCTTTGGAAAACCTAAAAACTACAATTTAATTATATAAATGTTACATAATTGTTACAAATATGTTAAGTTTTAATTACAGATTGCATTAATTTACATAATATAGTTGCAAAAAAATAGAAAACATGGTATAATAATGTATATATGAAAAAATATATCCAGTTAAAGGAGTAATTTATATGAAAAAAAGAGCGTTAGATAAAGTGTTTGAAGAGATTGATACAAAATTCAAAGATATGCCTGATGATAAAATGCAAGAATCAATTGATGCGGAAGTTGAAAAACTACAAGAGGAAATGGAAAATATACAAAAACAAATCGATGGAATGGAAGCATCAGAAAAAGGGCTAGATGATGAAACTAGAGAAAGACTAGAAAAAGAAATTGACAAAAAGAGCAAAAAAATAAACAACCTAGAAGGATATAGAAAAAATAAAACTCAAATTACAAAAATTATAGAATACAGAGAAAAATTAGAAACAAAATTATCAGAAACTATAACTGCTAGAGATGATAGTAAAAAAGCCTATGGAGAAGCTAAAAAAGAACTTGACGAAGTAAATAAAATATTAAAAGATGAAAAGAAAACCATGGAAATGGGACAAGATGAGTACAATGATTTACAAATAAGAAAAGAAAAGGCAGAGAAAGAATTAAAAACACAAAAAGAAATATTTGAAAAATCAAAAACAAAAATTGAAGATTTAAAAACAAAAATTGGAAAATGCAATCTTGCTTGGAGAACTTTATTTGCTAACAAAACCTGGGATGACATTCAATTAAGAGCTTCTGAATCTAAAGGAAGATATACTAGAAAAGTTGAAGATGAAGAAAGACTAGAAGATGAACCTGAAAATGCAAGACAAGAAGTTGATGATCCAGAAATCCAAGCTCAAATTGCAGAAACAGTTAGAAGAATTCAACAAAACAAAAAACAAGCAAGAAAAGGAGAAAATTTACCAACTAAAGTAACTGTATGGACTAAATTTAAAAACTTCTTCAAATCAATACCAGCAAAATTTAGAGAAACATTTGGAAAGGTTGAACCTGAACCAGTAAAAGATGATAAGGGTTCTGCAGATCCTAAGAAAAAAGCTGGTAAACCAGCAAAAACTAAAACTGCTACAGAACAACAAAAAGATGCATTTTTAGAATCACTTAGACAACATGTAGATGTTGAATATAGAAAAAAAGTAAGAGAAGCAAAAGAGCAAGAATATATTGATAAACATAAAGCAGAAGAACAAAATGAAAGATAATAAAAAAAGACCCTCATACAAAGAGGGTCTTTTGCATTGTAATATAAGAAAATACAAGCGAAACTGTTGACTTTTAAATATGAAAATGATACAATATAAACCGTTAGTGTAAAATACGCGAAGAGTGTATTTCCCTAACGGTTTATTTGTCACAAAAAAGTAACATATATTACTTTTTCGTAGAATATTTTATTTTTAATTATAGAAAAGAGGTGAAATTTAAGTGCCAACAATTAATCAATTAGTAAGAAAAGGTAGAAAAAGTTCTACAACAAAATCAACAGCACCAGCATTACAACATGGTTATAATTCTATGAATAAAAGAATGACTAACAAAAGAGCACCACAAAAAAGAGGTGTATGTACTGTTGTAAAAACTGTAACACCTAAGAAACCAAACTCAGCTTTAAGAAAAGTTGCCAGAGTTAGACTATCTAATGGATATGAAGTTACTTCATATATTCCAGGTATAGGACACAACCTACAAGAACACAGTGTTGTTTTAATTAGAGGAGGAAGAGTAAAAGACCTTCCAGGTGTTAGATACCACATTATCAGAGGAACATTAGATACAGCAGGTGTTAAAGACAGAATGCAAGCTCGTTCTAAGTATGGAGCTAAGCGTCCAAAGAAGTAGAAATTTGAGATGGTGCATATAATCTATTACTAATTTAAGGTACTTAAATTTATAATACATTATATAGCACTATACGGAAAAGCATAGAGCTTTTCAGAGTACCTATCATACGGTTTAGTATGAAATTCTAAAAGGAGGGAAGAATAGTGCCAAGAAAAGGATTTATAGCAAAAAGAGAAGTTTTACCAGATCCAATATATAATAGCAAGGTTGTTACAAAATTAGTTAACAATGTTATGCTAGATGGTAAAAAAACAGTTGCTCAAGATATAGTTTATGATGCATTTGACATCATTAAAGAAAAAGAGCAAAAAGATCCACTAGAAGTTTTCCAAGCAGCACTTGAAAATGTAATGCCAGTTCTAGAAGTTAAAGCTAGAAGAATTGGTGGTGCTACATACCAAGTACCAATCGAAATTAGACCAGAAAGAAGACAAACTTTAGGCTTAAGATGGTTAGTTATATATGCTAGAAAAAGACATGAAAAAACTATGGCTGAAAAACTTGCAGGTGAAATTATGGATGCTGTAGCTGGAAACGGTGGAGCATTTAAGAAAAAAGAAGATATGCATAAAATGGCTGAAGCTAATAGAGCTTTCGCTCATTACAAATTTTAAAAAACAAATGAAAAGCGGCATCTTGCGTTGTCAAGCATCGCTAAAAAACTTTTCGATATACATCAGTATAATCTCAAATTTTTTAGCTCGCTTTCCTAGCAATATACCACTTTTGCTTTGTTTTTGATTTTGAAATTAGAATTATAAAAAATACACAATTAAACTAAATAAGAGGAGGAAAAATAAGTGGCTGGAAGAGAATTTCCTTTAGAGAAAACAAGAAATATAGGAATCATGGCTCACATTGATGCTGGAAAAACAACTACAACAGAAAGAATACTTTTCTATACAGGTAAAACACATAAAATTGGTGAAGTTCATGAAGGCGCAGCAACTATGGACTGGATGGTCCAAGAACAAGAAAGAGGTATTACAATTACTTCTGCAGCTACAACTTGTCAATGGTTAGGACATCGTATCAATATTATTGATACTCCTGGGCATGTTGATTTTACAGTTGAAGTTCAAAGATCTTTAAAAGTTCTTGATGGTGCTGTAACAGTATTAGCAGCTAAAGGTGGTGTACAACCACAAACAGAAACAGTTTGGAGACAAGCTGATAAATACCAAGTTCCAAGAATGGTATATGTAAATAAAATGGATACTACAGGTGCTGATTTTATGCTTTGTGTAGAACAATTACACAATCGTTTAAAAGCAAATGCAGTTCCAATTCAATTACCAGTTGGAGCAGAAGAAAACTTCAAAGGTATTGTTGATTTAATTAAAATGAAAGCATTTATTCACAAAGATGATTTAGGAAAAGAAATCGAAGTATGTGATATACCTGCTGAATTACAAGCACAAGCTGAAGAATTTAGAGCAAAATTAGTTGAAGCAGCAGCTGAGCAAGATGATGAATTAATGATGAAATATTTAGAAGGTGAAGAACTAACTGAAGAAGAAATCATTAAAGGTATCAGAAAAGGTACAATTGCCAACAAACTTATTCCTGTATGCTGTGGTTCTTCTTACAAGAACAAAGGTGTACAAGAATTATTAAATGCAGTTGTTAACTTTATGCCATCACCACTTGATATTGCAGATATTAAGGGTGTTGATATGGATGGAAACGAAGCAGAAAGAAAAACATCTGATAGTGAACCATTTGCTGCATTAGCATTTAAAATTGCAACAGATCCATTTGTTGGAAAACTTTGCTTCTTCAGAGTATATTCTGGTACATTAGAAGCTGGTTCAACAATATTAAATGCAAATAAAGATAAAAAAGATAGAATGGGAAGAATTCTATTAATGCACTCAAATCACAGACAAGATATTGATAAAGTATATGCTGGTGATATTGCAGCTGCAGTTGGTTTAAAAGAAGTTGGAACAGGTGATACATTATGTGATCCTGCACATCCAATTATATTAGAATCAATGGAATTCCCAGAGCCTGTTATTGATATAGCTATTGAGCCAAAAGATAAAGCAAATAGCGAAAAAATGGGTATAGCTTTAGCAAAACTTGCTGAAGAAGATCCAACATTCAAAACATGGACAGACCAAGAATCTGGTCAAACAATCATCGCTGGTATGGGTGAATTACACTTAGACATTATCGTTGATCGTTTAAAAAGAGAATTTAAAGTTGAATGTAGTGTAGGTAAACCACAAGTTTCTTACAAAGAAACAATTAGAAATAAAGTTAAAGTACAAGGTAAATTCATTCGTCAATCTGGTGGTAGAGGTCAATACGGTGACGTATGGCTAGAAATGGAACCATTAGAAGCTGGAAAAGGAATTGAATTTGAAAGCAAAATTGTTGGTGGTGTTGTTCCAAAAGAATACATCAAACCAATCGAGGAAGGTGTTAGAGAAGCTGCTCAAAGCGGTGTCTTAGCAGGTTACCCTGTAATTGACTTTAAAGCTACATTAGTAGATGGTTCTTACCACGAAGTTGACTCTTCAGAAATGGCCTTTAAAATTGCTGGTTCTATGGCCTTCAAAGAAGGATGTAAACAAGCTAAATCAGTTATATTAGAGCCAATTATGAAGGTTGAAGTAACAGTTCCAGAAGAATACATGGGAGATGTTATGGGTGACCTTAACTCACGCCGTGGACAAATTCAGGGTATGGAAGCAAGAACCGGTGCTCAGGAAATTACTGCAAACGTGCCGCTTTCTGAAATGTTTGGATATGCGACAGAGCTGCGTTCCAGAACACAGGGCCGCGGTCAGTATTCAATGGAGCCGAGTCATTTTGAAGAGCTGCCGAAGAGTATTGCTGAAAAGATTATAAAAGAGAGATCAAGCGAGGACTAATTAAAACCGGATGCGGTTATTTAACTGACTGTGTATGAGATTATTGACGATAAATGTCATTTTTGTGACGAATTTGAAATTTTAAAAATTTTAACAAAAAAGTCTTGAAATTTCTATAATTTAATAGTACAATGGGATAGTAATTTCATAATGCCGGAATTATTTGGTTAAAGTTAAAAATTTAATTATTAAACATAAGGAGGTCATTGTAAAATGGCAAAGGAAAAGTACGAAAGAAGCAAACCTCATGTTAATATTGGAACGATTGGTCACGTTGACCACGGTAAGACAACTCTTACAGCCGCTATTACAAAGGTATTGGCTATGGATGGAAAAGCAGAGTACGAAGCTTACGATATGATCGATAAAGCTCCGGAAGAAAGAGAAAGAGGAATCACAATTTCAACAGCTCACGTTGAGTATGAGACAGAGAACCGTCACTATGCTCACGTTGACTGCCCAGGACATGCTGACTATGTTAAGAACATGATCACCGGTGCTGCTCAGATGGACGGCGCTATCCTGGTTGTATCTGCTGCTGATGGTCCTATGCCTCAGACAAGAGAGCATATCCTTCTTTCACGTCAGGTTGGCGTTCCTTACATCATCGTATTTATGAATAAGGTTGACCAGGTTGATGACGAAGAATTGCTTGAATTGGTTGAGATGGAAATCAGAGAGCTTCTCTCAGAGTATGAATTCCCGGGAGACGACATTCCGATTATCAAGGGCTCAGCTCTTAAGGTTATTGAATCTACATCTACAGATCCAAACGCTCCTGAGTATCAGTGCATCCATGAGCTTATGGACGCTGTTGACAGCTATATCCCAACACCTGAAAGAAAGAGCGATCTTCCTTTCTTGATGCCTATCGAGGATATCTTCTCTATCACAGGCCGTGGTACAGTTGCTACAGGCCGTGTTGAGAGAGGTCAGCTTAACCTTAATGATGAAGTTGAAATCGTTGGTCTTTCAGACGAGACACGTAAGGTTGTTGTTACAGGTATCGAAATGTTCAGAAAGCTTCTTGATTATGCTGAAGCTGGAGATAACATCGGTGCTCTTCTCCGTGGTGTTGCACGTGATGAAATCGAAAGAGGTCAGGTACTTGCTAAGCCGGGTACAATCACACCGCACACACAGTTTAAGGGTGAGGTTTATGTCCTGACAAAGGATGAAGGCGGTCGTCATACACCATTCTTCACAAACTACAGACCTCAGTTCTATTTTAGAACAACTGACGTTACAGGTGTTGTTAATCTTCCTGACGGCGTAGAAATGTGTATGCCTGGTGATAACATCACAATGTCTGTTGAACTTACAACAACAATCGCTATTGAAGAAGGACTTCGTTTCGCTATCCGTGAAGGCGGAAGAACCGTTGGTTCAGGCGTTGTTACTGAAATCATTAAATAAGATAACCAATAACCCCCGAAAACATGTTGTTTTCGGGGGTTGCTTTTTTTAAAATTAATGGTGAAAATTATTTTTGACTGATATTTGACTGATTAGATATATAGTATTCATCAATCTTTTTTGCTACATTTGCCGGGTCGCTATCTAAATGAGTATAAATATCAAGTGTTGTTTTAATAGATGAATGACCTAGTAAATATTGACAAGTTTTAATATCCACGCCAGCATAAAATAAATCTGTTGCATATGTATGACGTAAGTGGTGAGCTGTTATTTCATTGATAGGAATTTTTGATACTGAATTCATTTTCCGTATAATCTGTTTCCACATATTTTGATATGATGTTTTTGTTACAAGGGTATGATTTCTTGATGAAAATAAAAACATTCCCTTTACATTTGTTTTAATATACTCTTTTAAAACACTTTCTAATTTATTTGTTATAGGAATATCTCTCACTCCGGCCGGCGTTTTTGTTGTTCCTTTCAGCTCCGGAGTATTATTATCATTATATATTACTGTATTAGATATATGTAAAATCCCATTTTTAAAATCAACATCATTTCTTTTTAACGCTAACGCTTCTCCTCGTCGCAACCCGGCATATAAGCATAAATATACAAATGTTCGTTCTTTTGCCGAAAAATCCGCTTTTTCTATAGCTTCACGTTCCTGTTCATTAAGTTGCCGCCGTTTTTTTGGCTCTTGCGTGGAAAATGAAACACCTAACATTAAATCTTTAAAAATAAGTTCATTTATCATAGCTTGTTTAATAATCTGCTTTAAAATTTTAATGGTCAAACTCACGCTTGTTGTAAGTTCATTGATGGTCTTCTGTATATTAACTGTTTTTAATTTGCTGAGTTTAATGTTATGAAGCGATTTAAGTTGAATGTCAATTATGCTTTTATATCTTTTCCTAGTACGTGTTGTAACATTTGTTTTATAAGTATCAAGCCAGTTGTTTGCCCATTCTTTAAAAGTTAGGTTTTGGTCATCAACAACAATTCCGCGATTAAGATTATATTTAAATGTGTTTATTTTTTTCTCAAGTTCAGGAATTGTTTTAGCGTAAATATTTTTAAATTTTTGTTTTCCGTTTTCATCAAATCCAGTTTGAATTTGTACAAGATAACGTCCGTCACTTCGTTTTTTATACTTTGCTCTTGCCATAAAAATAACGCTCCTTTTTGTGTATTATAAATTGACACAAAGGAGTGTATATGTTATAATAATTAATAGTATCTATGTACACTCCTAGTGTATATTTTAGTCCTGGTGTTGGTAGCACCGGGGCTTTTTTATTCTAAATAAAAACATATTGAACATGGTTTATAATTAAGTTGTTTAGCAGTATATAAATCCAATACTTTAATATCTATTTCATCTTTTATTTCGGGACATGTGTGACCGTGATATACAGTCTCACTGTCTCTTATGTATACTAACACATCTTTTTCTTCATCAAGTTTCTTTTCCTTCAAACCCTGAATAATGCTCTTTATCCTTGGAAACCTCATCTTATTTTCGCGCTTGTATTTACGCAAAAATGGCATAAGTAATTCCAAAAGCTGAATATCGGGGTCGGCATATAATTGAGCGTATATATCATAATATTGATGTATTTTATGTGGAGGTATCTTGCATAATTCGCTCATTTGTCTTACATCATATACCCCTAAATATCCAACTATAACGGGTGGTGACATTATTAATAATGTTAATATTTCAATATCACGTATATCAGAGGATTTGAGTATTTTTTCACAAAATCTATGTATAATCATATAATCGCTATATACAATAGTATCGTTGTATATTAATGTGCTATTTTCTTTTGCTCCGAGCAATGTTGTTTTTCTGTCTGCTATTAGATATTTTAGATTATTTTCAACATCTGTTAGTTTTTCAGGTATAACATCATAATAAGATAGTAATTTATGACTATCTACCGGAAGGCTGCTAATCTGAGCACCTTTTAAAATCTTGTAACTTATAGCTTTTAAATCTTCAATTTTCATGTCTAAAATCTCCTTTTTTTGTAATATTTACAAGGATATTATAACATGACTTGATTTAAATTTGAATCAGAAATAATTGCCAGTATGATTATTCGTTATTTTCGGAAATACGTTTCAGGTTTTCATTTAAACTTTTTAATTTTTCTTCGCTAATTTTATTCTCGTAAATTAAGTCAATTATTTTTTCTAGTAATTCTGTAGTTTCTTTTTTAAGAGCTATATATTTTTCATTTTTTTCTCTTACACTTCTTCCCAAAAATTCATTTAATTTCTTGTATTCTTCAGGCGATAATATAATATGTTTATTGTCGACAACTATTTCATTTGGTTTGGTCGGAATGGATTCATCGGGACCCGTTGGAATATACTGCTTTTTTCCTTTTAACGTCCCTTTCTCAATATCAAGGGCTAGTTCAATATTTCTTATATCTGCGGATTTTGGACGTTTTGTCCCCTCTTCAAATGCCTGTAAATCCTCTTTAGGCACTCCCGATAATGCAGATATATCAGCATATCTTAACATTTTATCTGCCCTAATTTTTTTTAGATTGATAGCAACAATATTTTTGTTTTGGTTATTATCTTGTTCTGAAATGGATTGTCTTTCCATCGGAACATCGTATCCCATTAACCAGGCTTCATTAACATCTAAAGCTTTGGCTAATGAGTGAGTTCTATTTTGTTTTGGCTTAAAGTTTCCTGAGATATATTGGCTCATTGCAGATTTTGGTATACCTGTTTTTTCACATAATTCAGATTGAGTTATTGCCCTAATATTCATTGCTTTCTTTAAACGCATATTAAATTCTTGATTCATGCTATCACCTTCTTTTCAGTTGATTATACAATAAGTTTAGAAAAATATCAAGTGTTTTTTAAAAAAAGTTTAGAAAATCTGAAAATGAGTGTTGACAATTTATAAATTGGGTGTTATAATTAGTTTAGAAAAACTAAACAAGGAGGTGTTAGAGATGGATTCAAAGTATTTTTATATTTATGATGATTTAAAGGGAAAAATAAGAGCAAGATATAAAACACAGGATAACTTTGCTACAGCATTAGGAATTTCAAACGCTACTTTAAGCGCAAAGTTAAATTGTAAAACTGAATTTACTCATGATGAAATTGCTAGATGTGTAGATTTATTGGGGTTATCTAAAGATGATATTCCTCAATATTTTTTTACAGAAACTGTTTAGTTTTTCTAAACAATTAAAGAGGGAAATAAGAAAGGAGAGTGAGGAAAATGGAAGAATGTAAAATTCAACAAATGCAGCTTAGACAATTCAAAGAATATTTTGGAATCGACGAGCAAACAGTAAAACGTTGGATTCACAAAAAAGCTTTTCCGGCATATAAGCAAGGTGGTAAATGGTATGTTGATATACCGGCATATTATAAATGGCGTGAGCAAGAGCATATAAACAGTTATAAATATGCTTAAGAGGTGATTGAAAATGAAAAAATATCTAATTAAATATAGCTATATACCTGATGATGGGGTGCCGATAATTAAGACTGATTATGCAATTGTTGAAGCCAAATCAACAGAAAAGGCGAAACAAATATTTATAGCGAGTTTTCCTAATTTTAAAATATTAAATATTTATATGGAGGTGAAGTCAAATGTATAAATGGATTATACGTATATCAACTGCGGTGGTCGGCGCTGTATTGTTAGTTATGGTTAGGCTGCTTGAGTGGTATCCCATATTTTACGCAGTGCCGCTTACGATGATACTTTTTGCATTTCTAGATTGTGCCGAAAGTACAGAAAATAGACAACCCATAGCTGACGATGTTCGTAAGGTCGTAATCAATCCGGATAATCGGCGGTGGGATTTTGCTGACGAAGAATGTAGCAGAACATCTAAAACGATAGAAGAAAAAAATCAAAGAAATATTAAAATTGGTATAGGAGTGAGATAAAATGAGAATGAGAAAAATAAAGAGACCTGTACGCAAAACAGTGTAACTTTTAATGTGGAGGTGAAATAAGATTATAACAATTCATTCATGGAGCGGTGGAAAGGATAGCACAGCAAGCATCATACTTGAGCGTATTCATAATTTACCGGCTTCAAAAATAATTTTCAGCGAAGTCATGTTTGACAACAAAAATAACATAAGCGGTGAGTTACCCGAACACATTGATTTTATACATAATAAAGCGATACCAAAATTCCGTGAATGGGGATATGACGTTCAAATTTTACGTAGCGAAAAGGATTATTTAGATTTGTTTTATCACGTCGTTACTCGCAGCAAAAAACCGGAAAGGAACGGTAAATATGCAGGTTTTTTACTTGCTGGAATGTGTGCAGCGAATAGTCAGTTAAAAATTCCACCGATTAAAAACTTTTTAAAAACTGTCAAGAAACCTTTTATTCAATATATCGGAATCGCGACAGACGAGCAAAAAAGATTAAAAAAACTTGAAGGAACGAATAAAATATCGTTGCTTCAAAGATACGGCTATACTGAAAAAATGGCATATGATTTATGCAAGAAATATGATTTACTTTCTCCTATATATAAATTCGCAAAACGCGGAGGTTGCTGGTTTTGTCCAAACTGTTCATATAAAGAATTTGCACGTTTAAAAAAATGCCATACGGAATTGTGGAACAAATTAATGTTGTTATCTAATGAGCAAAACATTATAAGTTCTTGTTTTAAATATAACAAAACATTTTTGCAAATAGACAAAAAAGTTGATGAAATAAATAGTCAATTAAGCTTTTAGCGCGGAGGTAGACGACGAAGAGTGTTATAGAGAAACCAAAAGGCCGGAAAGCAAAAGAATACATAAAATTGTAATGTGAGGTGATTATTATAAAACCAATAGTTATATGTGGAAATCCAAAGTTTGACAGGCTTGTTATAGACTGCAATTTTGCGGCTATGGCATATATGGACAAGAATATTAATGAACAGTACAGAGAATTTAAGCTGGAGTTGTTAGAAAATAAAAAGCCCGCAAGTGCTGGAACACTAAACGGGCAATAAAAAGTATATAACATAAAATCAGTTTAATAATACCACCAAAATATTAAATTGTCAATTATCAAACTGGGAAAAGGAGAAATTTAGCATGAAATTATATGAAATTGACGCAGAAATTGAACAATGTATCTTAATTGATGAAGAAACAGGCGAGGTTATTGGGATTGATACAGAAAGAGCTGATAAGCTGCAGATGATGAGAGATGATAAAATAAAGAATTTAGCGCTCTATTATAAAAATTTGATGGCTGAGGTTAATGCTTATAAATCCGAAAAAGACTATTTTGCAAAGCGTGAAAGGGTGGCCAAAAATAAAGCGGAGAGTATTAAGAAATTTTTAAATGAATTTCTTGCGGGTGAAAAGTTTGAATCACCAAAGGTTAATATTACATATCGTAAGAGTGAATCAGTTGTTATTGATGATATTACCAAAGTAGACAAGCAGTATTTAAAATATACAGAACCGGCGGTTGACAAAGTGGAGGCCAAAAAAGCTATTAAATCAGGTGTATTACTTGAAGGTTTACATATTGAAGAAAATCAAAATATTCAAATTAAGTAGAAGCAGGAGGTATTCATGAAGATAATTAAAGGTATACAAAAAACGCCTGAAAAGGTTGTAGTTTATGGACCGGAAGGGATAGGTAAATCAACTTTTTTATCTTGTTTTCCGGAGCCGTTGTTTATTGATACAGAAGGAAGCACAAAACATATGAATGTATCTAGATTGCCAAACCCGCAAAGTTGGATGGAATTGTTAGAAGAAATTAATTACGTTATTCAAAATCCTGGCTGCTGTAAAACACTTACAATAGATACAATTGATTGGGCTGAACAGCTTTGTACAGAAAACATACTTGAAAAGTACGGTAAAAATGGAATTGAGGATTTTGGATATGGTACCGGATATGTATATGTAAAAGAAGAATTTGGAAGATTTTTAAAGTTGCTGGATAATGTTATTGAGGCAGGAATAAATGTTGCTTTAGCTGCACATGCACAAATACGTAAATTTGAGCAGCCTGATGAACTTGGTGCATATGACAGATACGAACTGAAACTCGGAAAGAAAACTTCTTCACAAACAGCACCTCTTGTGAAGGAATGGGCTGATATGGTTCTATTTGCAAATTATAAAACAATTTCTGTAGCTGTTGATAAAGATGGAAAAAAACATAAAGCTCAAGGTGGAAAGCGTGTAATGTATACAACTCATCATCCATGCTGGGATGCGAAAAACAGGCATGGATTAGAAAGCGAGCTGCCATTTGATTATAAATATGTTGCAAATATATTTGATAACTTTGAACCACAGAGCCAAACACCTGTTAAACTTAATCAGACAGAACAAATAGAAAGAGAAATTGATGCTGTTATTGATAAAATTCCGAAACAAGATGAAGAAACTAAAACAAATAAACAACAAATGAAGAAAATTAATGTTGACGGAATCCCTAAAGAATTAGCTAAATTAATGATTGAAAACAATGTTACTAAAGAAATGATTCAGAACGTTGTGCATCAAAAAGGTTATTATCCATCGGGGACACCAATTGAAAATTTTGATACTGAGTTTATAGAAGGGGTTCTGATAGGCGCCTGGGATGATGTATATAAAGTAATAGTTGAATATGAGACACTTCCTTGGGAAGAAAAATAAATAATAAAATTTGGAGGAAATAAAAATGAGTAATGAATCAGAAAGAGAATATGGCTGGGATGATGAAATACAAAATGATGGACCGGAATATGTCGTTTTGCCGGATGGAGACTATAATTTTAAAGTAACAGGTTTTGAACGCGGCAGATATGAAGGCGGAGAGAAAATTCCGGCTTGTAATATGGCAATTATCACTTTAGAAATAGAGAATGACAAAGGAATTTGTTTTATACAAAACAGATTATTTTTACATAGTCGTTGTGAGGGGTTGTTGTGTGCATTTTTTACTTGTATTGGTCAGAGAAAGCATGGTGAAAAATTGAAAATGAATTGGAATGAAGTTGTCGGAGCAAGAGGAAGAGCAAAAATTGGACATCGTGAATATAATGGAAATATTTATAATGATATAAAAAGGTTTTACGCTCCCGATGAATCTGCACCAAAAAAATCATTCACACCAGGTAAATTCTAATGGAATTAAGACCATATCAACAAGAAGCTGAAAAGGCAGTATTTGCCGAATGGGAAAAAGGGAATAAAAGAACTTTGCTAGTATTACCTACAGGCACCGGTAAAACTATTGTATTTGCAAAGATAACTGAAAGATGTGTAAAGAATGGCGAGCGAGTACTTATACTCGCTCATCGAGCCGAACTATTAGAACAAGCAGTGGATAAAATTAAAAAAGTAACCGGGTTAAGATGTGCGGTCGAAAAGGCAGAAGAAAGTTGTATAGGCAGCTGGTATCGTATAGTTGTTGGTTCCGTTCAAACAATGATGCGTCAGAAACGTCTTAACCAATTTGATACAGACTATTTTGATACTATAATTATTGATGAGGCACATCATTGTATATCAGACAGTTATCAAAAAGTAATAGATTATTTCAGTGAATCAAAATTATTGGGAGTAACAGCTACGCCTGACAGAGGTGATATGAAAAATCTTGGTAAGGTTTTTGAGAGCATGGCATATGAATATTCATTATCATCAGCAATTAAAGAAGGATTTTTATCACCAATTAAGGCTCAAACAATTCCTTTAAAACTTGATTTAACAGAAGTGGGAACACAGGCTGGAGACTTTAAAACGAGTGATTTAGGTACAGCTCTTGAACCATATCTATATCAGATTGCGGATGAAATGAAAAAATATTGTGATGGGCGAAAGACAGTAGTTTTTTTGCCGCTAGTAAAAACCAGTCAAAAGTTTTGCAATATTTTGAATGAAAATGGTTTTAAGGCTGCAGAAATAAATGGAAATAGTGATAATAGGTCAGAGATTTTAAACGATTTTAATTCAGGCAAATATAATGTTATTTGCAATTCCATGTTGCTTACAGAAGGCTGGGACTGTCCCAGTGTAGATTGTGTTGTTGTATTAAGGCCAACTAAGGTACGTAGTTTATATTGCCAAATGGTAGGCAGGGGAACACGTTTATCACCTGAAACCGGTAAAACTGAATTGTTAATACTTGATTTTCTTTGGCACACTGAACGACATGAACTTTGTAGACCGGCTCATCTAATATGCGAAAATGAAGAAGTTGCTCAAAAAATGACTGAAAATCTTGAAGCTTCAGGCTGTCCGATTGATATAGAAGAAGCAGAAGTTCAAGCCAGTGAAGATGTTGTTGTGCAGCGTGAAGAAGCTCTTGCTAAACAGTTGTCGGAAATGAAAAAGAGGAAACGCAAATTAGTGGACCCTATACAATTTGAAATGAGTATACAAGCAGAAGATTTATCAGGGTATGTTCCGGCATTTGGCTGGGAAATGTCACCGCCAACGGACAAGCAGAAAAACGCACTCGAAAAGCTGGGTATTATGCCTGATGAAATTGAAAACTCCGGTAAAGCTGCGAAAATTTTAGACAGACTTGAGAAACGTAAAAATGAAGGACTGACAACGCCAAAACAAATTAGATGCTTAGAGCAAAAAGGATTTAAACATGTTGGAACATGGCAGTTTGAAGCTGCAAGCAAATTGATTGCGAGAATATCTGCTAATGGGTGGAGAGTTCCAAATGGTATTAACCCCGCTACATTTAATCCCGAATTAGGAGCATAGGATATGGAAAATAACATTAATTTGGTTGAACTGCTTGAATATATAGAACCATCATTTCTTGATTATCAGGATTGGGTTAATGTTGGAATGGCACTTAAATATGAAGGATATACAGTACAGGATTGGGATGATTGGAGCAAACGTGACGCTAACCGTTATCATGCTGGGGAATGTGAGAAAAAGTGGAATACTTTTTCCGGTTCAAGTTCTCCTATAACAGCAGGAACCATAGTGAAAATGGCACAGGATAATGGTTTTAAATTTCATAAAGAAGATGTTGCTTTTGATTGGAATTCTGAGATAGGCAATAAAGATGATTTAGTTGTAATCGATAAAGGGTGGATTGAAACAAGTGAATTTAGCATACCACAAAAATGGAATCCTGTTGAACAATTAACTACATATTTAGAAACACTGTTTGAAGCAAATGAAAACGTTGGATATGTCACTCGGAGCTGGGAGAAAAACGGAAAGTACCTCCCGTCTAAAGGCTTGTGTGACAGGACGGCCGGAAGGTTAATTCAGGAGCTTTCAAAGTGTGAAGGAGATATATGTAAGGTTATTGGTGATTATAGTGAAAAGGCAGGAGCTTGGATACGTTTTAACCCTCTTGATGGTAAAGGTATAAAAAATGAAAACGTTACGGATTTTAGATATGCTTTGGTTGAATCAGATGTAATGGATTTAGGGCGTCAAAAAGCTATTATTGAGGAACTGGAATTACCTGTTGCATGTCTTGTGTACAGTGCAGGGAAAAGTCTCCACGCTATAGTGAAAATTGAGGCATATAATTATAGTGAATATAGAGAAAGAGTTGAATATCTATATAAGGTTTGTGAAAAGAATGGTTTAATTATAGATAAACAAAATAAAAATCCATCACGCTTATCTAGAATGCCAGGAATTATAAGAAATGGGAAAAAACAATATTTATTATCTACAAACATTGGAAAATCCAGTTTCGAAGAATGGAAAGAATGGATTGAAACAATTAATGATGATTTGCCGGAACCTGAAAGCATTGCAAGTATTTGGGATAATCTACCCGAATTGTCACCATCTCTTATTGATGGAGTATTAAGACAAGGTCATAAAATGCTTATAGCTGGACCTTCAAAAGCCGGAAAATCATATGCTCTGATTGAAATGTGCTGTGCTATAGCTGAAGGCAAGAAATGGCTGAAATGGAATTGTACTAAAGGCAGAGTTTTATATGTTAATTTAGAATTGGACAGGGCAAGCTGTTTTCATAGATTTAAAGATGTTTATACTGCTTTAAACTGGAATCCTGATAACATTAATAATATTGATATATGGAACTTAAGAGGAAAATCAGCGCCAATGGACAAGCTGGCGCCTAAACTAATTCGAAGAGCCGTGAAAAAAGACTATATAGCAATAATTATTGACCCAATATATAAAGTTATTACAGGAGATGAAAACAGCGCGGACCAAATGGCAAAGTTTTGTAATCAGTTTGACAAGGTCTGTACCGAATTGGGCTGTGCGGTAATATATTGCCATCATCATTCAAAGGGAGCACAAGGCGGCAAAAGAAGTATGGATAGGGCATCCGGCAGCGGAGTTTTTGCTCGTGACCCTGACGCTCTTATTGATTTGATAGAATTAGAATTAACAGAAGATGTTTTAAAACAACAGGAAGATGTTTTAGTGTGTAAAACATGCTACAAATGGATAAAACGTTTTAGTAAAGATAACGAGGTTTCTCAGGATGATTTATGCAGCGCTAGGACTATGTTAGAACTTTCAGCAGAACTGTTACAGAGTAATACATATAAATTGATGATTGAAGATATTAAGAAGGTTAAAGATGAAAATAAAAGCCGTACAGCATGGCGTATAGAAGGAACGTTAAGAGAATTTCCTAAATTTGAACCAATTAATTTATGGTTCGATTACCCTATTCACAGAATAGATGATACAAATATTCTTAAGGATTTATCAGCTGAATCTGATACTCATTCTTGGAAATCTAAATCAAATAAAAAGAATGTTAAACAAAGAGAAAATAAAAAAACAATTGAAACGGCATATGAAGTTTGTAAAATTGATGGTGATGTGACACTCAAAATGATTGCGGAATATATGGAAAAATCAGAAAAAACTATAAGAAATTATGTTAATTCAAGCTCTAATCTGTATATTAAAAACGGATTTATATATGAAAAATGATTTGAATCTCGAGAGGGAAATCGGGAAAAAACAGGGAAATTTCCCTTTTTCCCTCAAGGGAAATTGGGAAAAAACAAGGAAATTTCCCTTTTTCCCTCAAGTCTTGAAAACCGCGTAAAAATGTGGGTTAGAGCGCAATCGGGAAATCGGGAAGGAAATTTATATATATAAATATATAATTTTCCCTTTCCCTCACGGGTCAGTGGGGTAAGTCGTTGTGCGAAGCTCACGCACAACAACGCCTCCCCCTGTCACTGACAAAAAATTTTTTCAAGAGTAAAACAAAAACTGAGGGGTGAACAAAAAATATGAGAACACAAAGAAGCAAATTGTTAGATGCAGTTAAACGAATGCCTGAACTGAGACATTCAATTCCGGGCAAAGAATTTAAAATACAAAATAGTGAAGTTATTAAATGGCTTATAATGCAACCTGAAATTTTAAATTATATCTGGAACAATATAAAAAATTCCGAAGCGATAAAATATGACGCTGAATCAGGATGTTGGAGTGGTGTTGATTATGATAACTGAATTTTTTGTTGCAATTATTCCACCAACTGTTACTCATCAAGAAAAGAAAGTCAGTGTGATAAAAGGTAAACCGGTTTTTTATGAGCCGTCTAATTTAAAAGACGCCCGCTTAAAACTTATGTCACATTTAGCTAGATTTGTTCCAGTAAAAAAATATATTGGTGGAGTTCGGCTTATTGTAAAATGGTGTTTCCCGAGAAAAAATCACAGAGACGGTGAGTATAAAATAACTAAGCCGGATACGGACAATTTACAGAAGTTACTCAAGGATGTAATGACAAAGTTGGGGTATTGGGCAGATGATAATTTGGTGGCAAGTGAAATTGTGGAAAAATTTTGGGCTGAAAAGCCCGGAATATATATCAGGATAGAGGATTTGTAAGATGGAGTTAAAACAAGTTAAACAAGCAATTATGCAACAAAGTATAGTTCGTTATAAAAATAAAAACTATGTCTTTTATGCTAGTAGATGTTTTAAAAATATTCATGAAGATAGAATCGAATATGACGGAGAACTATATGACGAAAACGCAAATTGTGTTATTCATGTGCAACTAAGTGATGTAGAACTTATTGAGAAATAAATTTATAACAAGGAGGGACAAGATGAAATATGACGAAGGAAAGCCGAAACTTACCTTGTGCCCGACAGAAATAATTACTGCGGTTGCCATGGTAAGAGAGTATGGAGCAAAAAAGTATGGAGATAGTGACAGCTGGAAAGATGTTGAACCGCAAAGGTACAGAGACGCGGCTTTCAGACACTTTGTGTCATACATAAATGACCCTTTGGGTGCAGATGAAGAAAGCGGACTGCCGCATTTGTGGCATTTGGCTTGTAATATTGCGTTTTTGTGCGAGTTAGAAAAGGACTGAAACTATATGGATAAAAAAGTAATTTAACAGACAAAGAATTATTATCAAACTGGATGTGATAAATCTTATGACACCTGAAAGGTTAAAACAGTACAGAAGTTTAAAAGCAGAAATTGAGGAATTGGCCGAACAGATACAAATGCTTGAAAGTTCTGACATTGTGCAGGGGTCGGACAAGGAGTTTCCGTATATAAAACATAATTTCAAAGTGGAAACAGCTGAGTGCGACCGTACACGTGAATTGTTAAGAAAAGAGTTGGGGTTATTAAAATCCGAATATCACGCATTGAATGAATTTATTAACAACATTGCTGACAGCGAAATCAGGCGAATTTTCAGATACCGATATATTGAGGGGTGGACATTCCAAAAGATTGCTTTTAAAGTGGGCAATGGTGATGAAAGCGGCATAAGAAAAAAACATAATAAATTTTTAAAGTTGTCCGAATTTTCCGAAAATTACATGTTATAATTGTATTATGAAAGGTATGCAAAGTAATTTCTCCTTTTATATATTTTTTGTTTAAGAGCCGTTTTCCTTTTTGGGGCGGTTCTTTTAGTTTTGGCCATTGTGGGAATTGTACATCATAAAATTTGCTGAGGGGCGGGCGGCTGTGATGTGATTGGGAAGGGTGAAGTAATTATGAAAATTAAGATATTAGGGACAAAATATAAAATAAAATATAGAGTACCAAGCGAAGACACACGACTGGAAGAAAGTGACGGATATTGTGATAAAACTACAAAATCCATCGTTGTACACTGGCCTTTTGCTGAAGCTCCACAAAATGTTGGAGACTTGAAAACACATCGAAAAAAAGTTTTAAGACATGAGATAATTCATGCCTTTCTATTTGAGAGCGGCTTAGCTGAGTGTTCAGAAATAACAGAAAGTTGGGCATTAAATGAGGAGATGGTTGATTGGATAGCATATCAATCGCCAAAAATCTTTAAAGCATTTAAAAAAGCCAATTGTTTGTAAATATAATTCAGGAGGTGTAGATACATGGCCAGACCGAAAAAAATTACTGAGAGAGTAATCCAAAAACTTGAAGAGGGCTTTATTTGGGGGATGAGTGACAGGGAAGCCTGTATTTATGCGAATGTGGCACCTAGCACTTTATACGATTATTGTAATCAACATAAAGAGTTTTCGGAGCGAAAAGAGCTGTTAAAAGAAAGTGTGAAAATGAGGGCTAAAATAAACGTTGCAAGAAAGATTAATTCAGGAGATGTTGGTGTATCAACATGGTATCTTGAACGTAAGTGTAAGGATGAATTTTCACTCAAGCAGGAAATAAACCATAGTGGAGATATGAATATTACTAATCCAATATCGAATTTAACAACAGATGAATTAAGAAAGCTGATAAATAATGAATAGAGAGCTTATTCGTTTTGAAGCACAAAAAGAGCTTGCACGGCGTGAGTTCTTTTATTTTTGCCATTTATTAGCTCCTGAATTTTACAAAATTAACAGAAATTATCTGATAAATCTTTGTAATGAATTTCAAAGATTTTGTGAGAGTGATGAACAGATAATGATTGTTAATTTACCTCCGCGGCATGGCAAGTCAAGGACTGCCGGCTTGTTTGTTGAGTGGCTTTTGGGACGCAATCATAACGAGAAAATTATGACCGGTTCATACAACGAAACATTGTCTACTACATTTTCAAAAAATGTTAGAAACGCGATACAAGAGGAAAAAGCGGATAATGACAAAATAATTTATTCTGATATATTTCCGGGAGTTCAAATAAAGCGCGGTGACGGTTCAATGAATTTATGGAGCCTGACAGATGGCTATAATAATTATCTTGCCACTTCTCCAAGTGGAACTGCAACGGGTTTTGGATGTACGTGGATGATTATTGACGATTTAATTAAATCAGCAGAAGAAGCGTACAACGAAACTATTCTTGAAAAACATTGGGATTGGTTTGTAAATACAATGCTATCCCGTCTTGAGGAAAACGGAAAAATAATAATTATTATGACGCGTTGGGCCACAGGAGATTTGGCAGGAAAGGCAATGGGATATTTTAGAGCAAACAATATTTCTCATAGAGTTATAAAAATGAAAGCGGTTCAAGATAATGGAGATATGCTTTGTGACGAGATATTATCAAAGAAATCCTATGAAATGAAGATAAAAGCAATGGGAGCCGATATTGCGTCAGCAAATTATCAGCAAATACCCATTGACCAAAAAGGACGTTTGTACACACATTTCAAAACTTATGAGCACATACCGTCTGACGGAAGTGGCAATTCGTTGTTTACAGAGATTAGGTCGTATTGTGATACAGCTGACGAAGGAAGCGATTATCTGTGTAATATAATATACGGCGTTTACAACAGTGAAGCGTATATACTTGATGTATACTACACTAAAGACAGCATGGAAATAACAGAAAAAGAAACAGCTAAACGGCTTGTTGAGTTTGACGTGAATAAGGCTGTTATTGAGAGCAATAACGGCGGCCGTGGATTTGCCAGAAGCGTTAAGCGAATTATGCAAGATGAGTTATTTTCTAACCACACAGTAGTTCGCTGGTTCCATCAGAGTAAAAACAAAAAGGCGCGTATATTATCAAATAGTACATGGGTGATGGAACATATATACTATCCCATAAATTGGCGTGATAGGTGGCCCGAATATTATGAGGCTATGACGAGTTATCAAAAAGAAGGTAAAAATAAGCATGATGACGCACCGGATGCGACAACAGGAGTTGCAGAGCGTACAAGTCAGAAAAAATCTGGAATATCAGTATTGAGGTGATATAATTGGATATTGATGTAGTTAAAAAGTTAATTAAAAAGTACGAGCCGGGTCATAGGGATTTTATAAAAATGGCCGAGCAAAGTGAAAGATATTATAACAGGGAAAACGATATAAAATTTAAGGATAGAGAAAGAAAAAATGAGTGTCAGGATAGGCCGCTGCGCAATGCGGATAATAGGATAGCAAGTAATTTTCATCGATTGCTTGTAGATCAGAAAGCATCATACATATTTACATCACCGCCACTTTTTGATGTATCAAATGACAAAGTCAACACACTCATTTCTGATACGTTAGGGGATAAATTTGAAAAAATCTGTATCAGGCTTTGTGCTATGGCCGCCAATACGGGGGTAGCATGGATATATTATTGGAGTGATACCGAGGGCTTTAAATATACAATTGTGGATTCAAAGCAAATCACGCCGATATTTGATACGACAATAGATGATAAGTTAATAGCTGTATTAAGATCATATGAAGAGCTTGACGATAATGGAAAAGCGTATTGTGTATATGAATATTATACATCCGATATGATTTACTCGTATAAAATTGAAGACGGAGACATAGATACATTGCATGAATATGAATGTTATAATTGTTATGATGTAGACATGCAGCAATCTGCTTTTGTATCAAGTGTTCCCAACCCCTTCGGGCGAATTCCGTTTATCCCGTTTTATAACAATAGCGAACATACGCGTGATTTGGATTCAAACAAAGACCAGATAGATACATACGATAAAGTTTACAGCGGTTTCCTAAATGACCTTGAGGATATACAAGAGGTTATTTTCATACTTTCCGGCTACGAGAGCGAAGATTTAAGCAAGTTTCTGTCAGAGCTTAAAATGTACAAGACGGTGAAACTTGGTACGGACGAAGAGGATGGGCAAAGTAAAGGCGATTTGCAGACGCTTACAATAGATATACCTGTCGAAGCCCGTAAGATAATGCTTGAGATGACTAGAAAATCAATTTTTGAGCAGGGCATGGGAATTGACCCAGACCCGCAAAACTTTGGAAATAGTTCTGGCGCTGCATTGGGGTATTTATATTCGCTTTTAGAACTTAAAGCGGGAGCGACAGAGGTTGAGTTTAAGTCTGGATTTTCGGAGCTTGTACGGGCTATATGTAATTATTATGGTGTGTCTGTAAATAAAGTAATACAAACATGGACGCGGACAAAAGTTCGTACCGATAGCGAGCTTTGCGAAATCGCGAAAAATTCTGTCGGAATTATATCAAATAGAACGATTGTTGCAAATCACCCTTGGGTCGAGAATACAGAACGTGAGCTACAAAGGATAGAAGAGGAAGATAATAAAACGATGACCGGAGACGAACTTGACATGTTTGGTATGGTGAACGCCGATGAAGCAGAATAATAACGCTGAATACTGGCATAAACGTTTTGAATTGCTCGAAAAAGCGGAATATAACAAGTCTGCTGAATATGTTAAATACCTTGAAAAAATATATGGACAAGCTATTTCTAACTGCGAGGCTGAAATCGCAAAGTGGTATCAGCGTATAGCTGTTAATAACGCTATAACATATCAGGAAGCGAAGAAATTATTATCAAGAGATGAACTTAAAGAATTTCGTTGGAGTATTGAGGAGTACATAAAGTACGGCGAAACTAATGGGGTTTTGAGCGATTGGTCAAAAGAACTTGAAAACGTCAGCGCAAAGGTACATATATCACGACTTGAGGCTATGAAGATTCAAATGCAGCAACAAGTTGAGATTGTAATTGCAAAACAAGCGGAAAGTATATCAATTCTTTTAAACGATATATATAAAGATAGCTATTATCGATCAATTTTTGAATTTCAAAAAGGGTTTGGTGTAGGCTCATCTTTTTCTATACTTGATGATAAAACCGTTGCTAAAATCTTATCAAAGCCTTGGACAGCTGATAATAGAACCTTTAGTCAGCGAATATGGGGAAAACACAGGCCGGAGTTGATAGATAAACTTCAAAAAGATTTAGCACAGAATTTTATAGCGGGAGAAAATCCACAAAAATTAGTAGCTAAAATTACAAAAGATTTTGGTGTGACAAAATCGCAGGCTTCTAACCTCGCTTTCACAGAGAGCGCATTTTTTAGATCAGCAGGTCAAAAGAAGTCGTATCAAGAATTAGGTGTTGATGAATATGAAATACTTGCGACACTAGATAACAGAACATCCGAAATATGCCGGCACATGGACGGCAAAGTTTTTAAGACGTCGGACTTACAAGTCGGAATAAACCATCCACCGTTTCACTGCCGGTGTCGGACAACATCAGTGCCATATTTTGATGAATTCACAAAAGATGAGACACGAGCAGCGAGAGATGAAAACGGTAAATATTATACTGTTCCGGCCGACATGAAATATCCCGAGTGGAAATCTAAATATGTTGACGAACCTAAAGAAAAAGAATATAATAAATTTAAAGAGCAGGTTAAGAAAAATATTAAAGAAAATTATAATTTATCGTTAAATAAAGGGCAGCAAGATAAGCATATTGTTGGAACTAACAACTATATTGAGGGCCGAAGCATATTAACCGCTGATCCACAGGAACTAATAGATATGTATGCAGGGGAAGGATTTTTCTTTCAGAAACGTAATGGCGATTGGAAAGAACGAACTTGGTTTGAGCATGATGACGTTATAGGAAAATATATCGACAAAGATGGCAATAGCATCGAAACAACTAAGGGAATAATACATTATTCAAAAAGAAAAGGCGTTCACGTGGTACCATCAAATCCAAAGGGGGAATATATGATATGAGTATTGACAAATTTATGAATAATATCAAAGATATGATTAACAAAGAATTGTTAATCATATGTGTCGATGATCAAAAAATCACTGGTAAGCTGTTTAACTATGTCTCTGAACTTGACAACGAGCCTGATGGTGCGGCTATTGATATTTGGCAAACCCAAAAGCCTGGTTTTGAAGATATACCGATGGAAATTGAATTATCGGAAATAAAATCAATAGAAATTATATAAATAAGCACTTTGCAAATAGGCAGAGTGTTTTTATTATGCTCGAAAGGGGTGAGATGATGGCTGAAAAGCAAACATAAGACACTTTTGGAAGTGATGTAACGATAATTAAAAGCGGAGAAAACTTAGGTGTATATGTTGATGGTAATAGATTAAAGTATGTCAGTGCTGTTAATTGTGATGTTGAACCCGAAAAGGTTCAGACGATAAGCATTGAAGTATACGTAAATAAATTTACAGTTATAGAGAGGGAAGGTTTGCAAAAATAATTAATTAACGTCTGTAATATCGCAGGCGTTATTTTTATATACAAAATTTGTCCGCAATGACGTAAAACTACGAGCGCAGGTCAAAGCAACTGACGTAAATCAGCGTAGCGAGAAAGGAATCATATGAAAAGGGAATATCTAAAAAGCTTGGAGTTGTCTGAAGAAATAATTGACAAAATTATGGATGAGAACGGCAAAGATGTCGAAGCTGTTAAAAACAAGTATGCAGATTATGACAATATTAAGGTCCAGCTTAAAGAAGCCAATAAACAAATTGAAAACTTTAAAAATATGGATATTGATAAAATCAAAAAGGCTGCTGATGACTGGAAAAAAAAATTTGATAAGTCCGAACAGACCCACAAGGAGCAGATTGACAAACTCAAGAAAGAAACTGCAATTAAAACTGCAATAGCCGATAAAGCCCAGGACATTGATATTGTTGCAAAGTTGTTTGATATGGATAAGATAACAGTTGATGAAGACGGCAAGGTGTCAGGAGTGGATGAACAGCTGACAGCTATGCAGGAAAGTAAAAAGTTTCTCTTTAAAACTAATGAAGTTCAGGTTGATTATACCCCTAGAAGCGGAAAAATAAAGTCAATTAATCCATTTGCAAAAGACACATTTAACTTGACAGAACAGGGACAATTGCTTAAAGATGACCCGGAAAAAGCCAAGGCTTTAGCGGCTGAGGCGGGAACAAAAATTTAAAATTGAAAGGATGATTTATTATGCCAGGAACAACATTAACAGATATAATAGTGCCGGAGCTGTTTAACCCATACGTTGTTGAAAAAACAATGGAGCTTTCGGAACTGGTGCAAAGCGGAATAATAAGGAACAATACGGAGTATAACACACTCGCGTCACAGGCAGCGCCAATGGTGCAAATGCCGTTTTATGAAGATTTGAACGGAGAATCAGAACAAATTATTGAAGGCGGAGATTTGACAGATGAAAAAATTACATCAAATAAAGATATATCGGTGATACTGAGACGAGCAAAGATGTGGAGCGCAACAGATTTGTCGGCAGCAATGTCAGGGTCAGACCCGATGGCGGCTATCGGTTCACTTATCGCGGGTTTTTGGTCACGAGATATGCAGAAAGAACTCATCGCTGTTCTAAAGGGTATTTTTGGAACCACAACAGCCAGCGAGGGGTCTGCCGCTGAAACAAGATTAAGCAGTAATATACTTGACATTTCAAGTGGTACGGGAGCTGCTTCTAAATGGTCCGGAGCTGCGTTTATTGACGCCCAGCAGTTGTTAGGAGATGCTAAGTCTCAGCTCACAGCGATAGCAATGCACAGCGCTGTTGAATCAGCTCTCAGAAAACAAGATTTAATCGAAACACAAAGACCGTCTGACGCGTCACCATTTAATACATATATGGGTAAGCGCATTATTATAGATGATGGCTGTCCGTATACAGGCAGCGGCGCAAATATGGTTTTCTCGACATATTTGTTTGGCGATGGCGCTATAGCGCTTGGCAATGGAAGTCCGGTGGGTTTTGTTTCAACTGAGACGGATAGGGCGAAACGCAAGGGCTCAGGTGTTGATTATCTTATTAACCGTAAGACATATATATTACATCCTCGAGGAATCTCGTGGACTAATGCCGATGTTGCCAAAACTGAGGGACCATCAAGAGCAGAAGTAGCAAAAGCCGAGAACTGGAAACCGGTATTCGAAGCTAAGAAAATTAGAATAGTGGAGTTTAAACATAAGATTTAGGAGAGGTTGATATGGATATTTATACGAGCGCGGCAGAAATGCTAAACTGTTTTGGTGTTTCGGAAATTAATACGGGACTACTGGAACAAGCTGTTGAATTGGTAACATCTAAGATACTTAATATATGTCACACAAAGCGTATACCGGATGAAACTGAAAGTGTAGTTGCAAATATAATTTGCGGTGAATATTTAAAAACTGCAAAGATGTTAAATTTGCTCGGCGATAATTTTAATTTTAACGCCGCGGTAAAGGAGATAAACGTTGGTGATACATCGGTGACATTTGCTTTGAATGAAGATAATACCCCGGAACAGAGGTTTGATGAAGTTGTAAAACAGATGTGTAAAATTGACAAAGGTTATTTTAGAAAGTATAGGTGTTTAGTATGGTAACGGATATGGTTAGAGCGGCAATAGAAAAGACTTACACAGGCCGCATGACATTGTATGAGAGTGTTAATAAACAAAATGAAGATACTAAAATCACTGAACAAATAAAAGAAATCGTTGCGGAAGATGTACCGTGCCGTGTATCTTATAAAAATATATCAACTGTATCGGAACAAGACGGCGCATATAAGGCAGTACAAGAGATAAAACTATTTTGTTCGCCGGACATTAATGTGACTGAAGGAACAACACTTGTTATAACTCAGAACGGCGCAACAAATACATATGAAAAAAGCGGAAAACCAGCAGTATACGGCAGCCATCAGGAAATTATATTGTCTCTTGTAGAGGATTGGATATAATGGGCAGTTGGGGCAGTTGCGATTATAAAGAGTTAGAGCAGCTTAGAGATAAGCTGCAAACATTCCAAAAAGTTGATTATGATAAGCTGGCTCAAGATTGTTGTAACGAGATAGCAGCAAGAATGCTAAGAAAAGTTAAGCAGAAAACGCCTGTATTATCAGGGCACTTAAAAGGTTCATGGAATGTAAGCTCTGCGGTAAAACATGGAGAGGAATGGCGAATAACTGTATATAATGCCACGAAATATGCAATCTATGTTGAGTACGGGCACAGAACAAGCAATCATAGCGGCTGGGTGACTGGACGGTTTATGTTAACTAAATCTGAAATTGAAATTGAAAAAATAGTGCCAAAGTTACTTGAAAAACGAATCTTACAGAAATTAGGTGAGGTGTTTGATTGAAAAAATATTATATGGGTTAACCGGTTGCTTGTCTAACTTATTTAATTATTCTGTTTATACAAATAATGTAAATCAAAAATTAAGGCCGCCATGTTTTTTGGTTGAGCTGATAAACAGTGATACAAAAAATTATTTAGGTTTGAGACATGATTGTATTAATGCTTTTGATATTATCCATTTTTCAAATGACAAAAAAGAGATTTTGTATGCTGTTGGAGAAAAGCTGACAGTTGGAATGGAATGGATAACATTAAGCGATAAATCTAAACTGCATGGTACTAATATGCACTATGAAATTATAGACGGGGTTTTGCATTTTTTTGTGAACTACAACTTAGGAGTAAATCTTATTTTACCGGATGAAAACGAGAAAATGAAAGATTTGGAATATGGAGGTGTAAATCTTGACAGCAACAGTTAAAAACAGCACAGAAAACATTGATAAGTTTTCAAAAAAGCAGCTGATTAATTCAAAAAAATTTGCATTACGTGCAGATTTACTTAAGGTAATATTAGATGAAAAAGAACTGTATTCCATTGAGGAAACAGAGAAAGCAATTAAAATTTTTATGAAAGGCAAGGTGAAATAAATGTCACTAGGAGGCGGTATTTTCACTGCACAAAACAAGATTTTACCGGGGACGTATATAAACTTTTACTCTACCCCAAGAGCAACGGCCGTCATGTCCGACAGAGGTGTGGCGGCTATGCCATTTGAGCTTGACTGGGGAGTTGAAGGAGAGATATTTGAGGTTAGTAATTCTGATTTTTATAAGAATTCTCAGAAGATTTTTGGATACTCTTATAATCATATAAAAATGCGTAATTTGCGTGAACTGTTTTTACACGCTAAGTCAGTGTTATGTTACAGGATGGGGATAGGTATTAAAGCGAGCAATAATATAGCCACTGCGAAATATGCGGGAACTAGAGGTAATGATATAACTATAATCGTAACCAAGGATGTTGATAATGCTGATTTGTATGTGGTTGAGACTGCTTTAGATGGAAGTATTAAAGATTCTCAGACTGTTGGTACTTTGGCAGAGCTTACATCTAATGATTATGTGGATTTTAAGACAACAGGCTCACTGACGGTAACTGCAGGAACGCCATTGACGGAAGGCGGTAACGGTACCGTAACAGGAGAGGATTATCAAGGATTTTTAGATAAACTTGAAAGCTATACTTTTAATATCCTTGGGTATGCAGGACAAGACGAAAAAATTAAATCGTTATGGGCTGTATTTACAAAGCGTATGCGTGATGAGTTAGGTGTAAAATTTCAGACTGTATTGCATGATTACAACAAAGCTGATGAATATGGGATTATCAGCGTGGAAAACGACTGCACTAATTCTGACGCTAATATCTCAGATTTGGTGTACTGGACAGCCGGCGCAGAGGCCGGTTGTGCCGTGCAAGACAGTCTTGCGAATACAGCATATGACGGCGAACTCAGCGTTGATACTAATTATACTCAATCACAGCTCGCACAGGCTTTAGAGAGCGGCAAGCTGGTATTCCATAGTATGAATGGAATTGTAAAAGTATTGGATGATATTAATACATTTGTGAGCACGTCTGATGAATTTGGAGACGAATTTAAATCAAATCAAACTATTAGAGTTATAGATGTCATAGGCACATCAATTGCTAATGTGTTTAACAATAAATATTACGGAAAATTTAACAACGATGACCATAGTAGAATAGCGCTCAAAAATGACATTATAAAGATTTTAGAATCCCTTGCCGGCGTGGGCGCAATTGATAACTTTACAAGTGATAATGTTATTGTGTCAGAAGGTGACGTGAAAAAAGCTGTTTTCGTCGAATTAAAGATAACAGTTGCCGGTGTAATGACGCATCTATATATTATGGCTAATGTTGCATAGGAGGTATTAAAATGCCAAAAGCGTTAGAAAGACGTACAAATCAGTATTTAACTGCGGACAAGATGATTTCGGGTTCGCAGGCAGAAGTGTGGGTTACATATAATGATACCGGTGATAGATTTTGTTATGCGAGATTAATTAATCTTAGCGCAAAATGCAAAATTAATAAGAAAAAAGTTTCAATTTTAGGCAGAACTGGCAAGGTAACAAGAGCATTTTCTTGGGAAGGCGAAGGCTCTGCTAAATTGTATTATTGTGATTCAACCCAAAGACAAAAGGTAAAAGAATTTGCATTAAGCGGAAAAATGTTCTCAATGGATATAGAAGTCTATAACAATGATGCCAGTTCATGTATGACTGAGCAGGGAGTAATATTAAAAAATTGTATTTTAGACGATATAATTTTAGCCGCTGTGGACATTGATACCGAAGAACTGACAGAGGAGATTAATTTCTCTTTTGACGACTTTGAAATAACAAAAACATTTGAAGAAAGAACATTGGAGGTTAAATAAGTATGGACATTAAAGCATTTTTAAAACAAAACGCTCTTGAATGTGAAAATGAAAAATATGTAGCGAGTGATAGATTTATTGATGATAATAAAAAGCCAATCGAATGGGAGATAAAACCAATTTCTACGGACGAAGACGCTCAGCTGAGAGATGAACATATGAAGATGCAGGAAGTTGCGAGCGGTAAAAAGAGAATTAAAGTGCCGCAGTTAAATCAGTCCGCCTATTTATGTGCCTTGGCGGTTAGATGTACAGTGTCACCAAACCTCAACTCAGCTGAGCTGCAGGACAGTTATGGAGTAAAAGGCGCAGAGAGACTGTTGAAGCGTATGCTAACACCCGGAGAATATTATGCCTATCTCGAAGAAATTCAGAGGGTGAACGGTTTTGATATCGGACTTGTTGATAAGGTGGAAGACGCAAAAAACTAATAACGGGGGAAGACCCCGAGAGCGTATACGCCTATTATTGCTTGCATGAATTTCATCTATTGCCTACTCAATATATTAATTTGTCCGAGAATGAAAGGGCATTTATCATAGCTGCAATAGATATTAAGATTAAGCAAGAAAAAGAAGCTAGAGACAAGGCGCGGAGGGAGATGAAACAGTAATGGGAGCAACTTTAGCGTCATCTATCAGATTAACTGATGGCATGACACCAGTATTAAAATCAATAACATCCGCGTTAGATATAACAATACACAGCTTTGCTGAATTGCAGAATCAGACCAATAATCCAATAGATACCGCGTCTATACAGGCGGCCAGTGAGCAGTTAAAAATTGCCGGAGCCGAAATTTCAAGAATAGAAGATGATATAGCACGTTCTAAGCAACAACAGGACGGCTTGAATAATTCTGTAAAACAAGGCTCCGGTTTCGCAAGAGACCTGAAAAGTCAGTTTATGGGTATTTTAAGCATAACCGCTCTTATTGCGGGAGCTAAAAAAGCGGTTGAGTTATCAGATTCTGTCACTCAAACGAATGCAAGACTTTCAATGACAGTTGATGACGGCGGTAGTGTGAAGGAATTGCAGGATAAAATATTTGCGTCTGCACAACGTTCCAGAGCCGATTATTTGACAGTTTCGGATACGGTCGCAAAACTTGGATTAAGGGCAGGAGATATATTTAAAAATAATGATGAAACTGTACAATTTGCCGAGAACTTAAACAAAGAGTTCGCAATTTCAGGAGCCAGTCAAGAGGAAATGGCAAGTGCGTCATTGCAGCTAACGCAGGCTTTGGGGTCGGGTGTGTTAAGAGGAGAAGAATTTAACGCCGTGTTTGAGGCAGCTCCTAATATAATGCAAACCGTAGCGGATTATATGAACGTCCCTATAGGGCAATTAAGAAATATGTCGGCTGAGGGACAAATAACATCTGATATTGTGAAAAATGCTATGCTTAGCGCGACTGATTCAATCAACCAACAGTTTAAGCAAATGCCGCTGACATTCTCACAAGTGTGGACAGGTTTTAAAAATATAGCATTAAAAGCATTTGACCCAATTATGCTCAAACTGAGCGAAATCGCTAACAGCGAAAAGTTTCAGGCGTTCTCGCAAAGCGCAGGTCAGGCTTTGGGGACTGTCGGCAACATAGTTTCAGGCGTACTAGATATGATAAGCAGTATTGGCGGCTTTATATATGATAACTGGTCAATGATAGGACCTGTTGTTTGGGGTATCTTGACGCCGATGTTATTATATCAAGGCGCTATAATGGCGATATCAATATGGGAAGGCGTTGTTGCAGGAACAAAACTTGTGTTAGCATTGGCTAGTTATGCACATGCGGCAGCTACAGGTACAGAGGCGTCGGCTGCTGCGGCAGCTACAGCGGCACAGTGGGGCTTAAATACGGCGTTACTTGCGTGCCCTATTACATGGATTATCGTAGCAATAATAGCTTTAATAGCAATAATTTACGCGGTAGTAGCCCTTATAAACAAACTTGCTGGTACTTCAATCAGTGCAACGGGAGTAATCGCCGGGGCTTTCAGCACAGTTGGAGCTGTTATAGGAAATATTTTTCTTGCTATTTTGCAAAGTGGATTTGCAGTAGTTGAAAGCTTACAGAACGGATGGGCAGCTTTCGCTAATTTTTTTGGCAATATCTTGAATGACCCAGTATCATCTATAATTTACTTGGTTAGGGATATGGCTGACATAGTGCTCAATATTATCGAACATCTTGCGGGAGCGATTGATACTGTGTTTGGCTCAAATCTTGCCGGCGCTGTATCCGGCTGGCGTGACGGATTGAGCTCAACGGCGGACAGCTTAGCGCAAAAATATGGAAATGGAAGTTATGTTGAAGTCGCGCAGAAACTTGATATAAATGAAGAATTAAGTAAAATAGGAATAAATTTGGATACATTTAGATTTAATTATACTGATTCATATAATGCCGGATATAATTGGGGAAGTAATCTTGAAAGTGAAATGTCTAATATGTTCTCGGGATTTGAAATACCTAATCCGGATGATTACAATAATAGTTTGGGGGATTACTCAAACAGCGCTATGGGCTCAAATGATAATTTGGACGACATTAGCAATTACGGAAAAGAGACTGCTGAAAATACTGATAAAACTGCAAACTCGCTTTCATCAATCGCTGATAATATGGATATAATTAAATCTTTGGCGGAAAGAGCTGTTTTAAACCAATATACATCCACTAATGTCAAGGTTGAGATGAATAATGTTAATCACATTAGTTCTGATGTTGACTTAGATGGATTTGAAAACAGGCTGCTGAATTCAGTAAAAGAGTATGCGGCAATCGGAGCGGAGGGGGTACATAACTAATGTATAATTTGTTTATTGGAGGTACATTGTTTCCTGTACCTCCTGCAAAAATTGAAATAACGATAAACGGAAAAAATGAAACACTTACGCTAATCGACGGTGGTGAAATCAACATACCAAAAACGCCAGGGCTAAACACAATAAAATTTGACTTACTGCTACCAGGAGACCAATGGCAAGTCGCCTCGTGGGAAGGCGGCTTTTACCGCAAGCCAACGCACTATCTTGAAGTGTTAGAATACTTGATGAATTGTGAGAGTTTCTTCACGATTGACCTATTTCGTGAACGTCCTTATAGGGTTGACCAAGATAAAATTACACCTGAACAGGATGAAAAGCAATCGTTTACAGTCACGCTTGAGAATTATAAAATTAACGAAGATGCCGAAAATGGGTATGATGTAATGGTTACATGCGAGTTTAAGGCTTTTAAGAATTATGGTACTAAAATACTTGAACTCGGAACCGATGGCGCAACATACAGAGTAGTGAGGCAGGATAAAAAACAAATGCTAAGAGTAGTTGAAGTTAAACAGAACGAAACACTTTGGGAAGTAGCCCGGCGTGAAAATATAGATTATAATTACTTATATCAATTGAATAAAAGCGCTATAGATAACGCTAATACGAGCGATGTTTATCAGGTTATAAATAACAACGAAGAGTGGGATAGAGGAGCATGGGTAAAAAAGTGTAATCTTGTTGCTCTTGTTGACAAGTGTTTTGGCGGTAAAAAAGAAAAAGGAGACGGAGACGAACGTATACATTGGTCACACCCACATGTAATGAGTTTATACCACAAGAATTTTTTAAATGATAAAGATTATTGGTTGACAAATCCTGAGGCTTATGCGGCAGTGGAAATGATTTTAGCTTTAGTTGATAAGGCGAGCAACGGTTGTTATTGCACCGGCGCGGAATATTGGGCTGAAAATCATTTGGAAAGCCTGAAGCAGAAAGGAATAATCTCGGAATCTGAAAAGTGGGAAAATTTTGAGGGCACACAAACTAACGAGAATGTATTAGCCCTTGTAAATAAAGCCTTAGCTGCTACTGTAGGCGCAAGAGTGGTATATCCTGGGATGTTGTTAAGAACGACAGGATAAAAATATTTTTGGTAATCATTGACATCCTAATATACATATGATATATTAAACATACTTAAATATATAAAGGAGGAAATGATTATGAAAAAAAGGTTGTCAAAATTAATTATCGGTGTAGCTGTAATGTTTGTGCTAAGCATAACAAGCTCCGTGTTTGCCGATTCAATGGTAGTCGTTAATTGTAATGAGTGGGTATCGTTAAGAACATATCCAAGCACTTCTGCAGAAACACTAACTCAAATTCCTTTGGGAGCCCAGGTGGAGAGTATTGGTTGGTCTGACGGATTTAATCAAGTAGTATATAATGGATTAGTTGGTTGGGTTTTATCATCATATTTAGGATACAATGACCATTATTGCGATAATTCCGATTGGGGAAAAGATTATATGTATGTTGTCAACTGTCAAGAATGGGTATCACTAAGAAGTGCCCCAAGTATATCTGCGTACGCCATAACAACTGTACCTCTAGGAGCAAGGGTAGAGAGCATTGGTTGGGAAAATGGTTTTAATCAGGTTGTATATAATGGCGTGACAGGCTGGATTTTGACTTCATATCTATCGTATTTTAGATATTAGTTGGAGGGAATTTTTATGTATTGTGAAAAATGCGGTAAGAAAAATGAAGATGGGGCAGTGTTTTGTGATAGTTGTGGAAACTCTTTTAATAACAGTGTTTCTCAAAATCAAGTGCAATCTCAACCTAAAACTGTAAATGATATGATGAAATCGAAGTATGGTGAAGACTATGCAACAAAGATTAATCAAAAAAGCAAGACTTCTTTAGGTGGCAAAAAAATAACAGGTATTGTTTTAATAGCGATTGGTATTTTGGGAATATTCTTGACCGCAATATCTAAAACGAATATCGTAGAAGCTATTCCGCCATCAATAATTTTTATTATAATTGGTTTAGTGCTTATGTTAAGTAGAACGAAAGCACAGAAGGAGCAAAACAAAAAAATTCAAACCAAACAACCCAAAAAACTTTACGTAACCCATATTACTGGACTTCCTTTAGCAGAAGGGGCAACTTGTTTTTTATTTAATGATGCTAACAAAATACAAATTGAATCAAGTGGGGTTAGTTTTAGTTTGCCCCTATGTAATGTAACAGATGTAACTATTAAGACAGATACAGAAATTCAAAAACAGTATGTTTCTAGCGTCGGAAGTGCGGTTGGAGGGGCGGTTTTATTTGGTCCTATTGGCGCAATTGTTGGAGGTAGAGCAAAAAAGAAAAAGATAAAAACTCAGTCACATTACTTGTTGATAACTTATTTAAAAGATGATATTATTAATTACGTATGTTTTGAAGTAGTTGATATATATGGTGTTTCTAAGTGGATTACAACTTTAGGAGAATATAAACGTGTAATGAAAAAGGTTGAATTATAGAATTAATTTTTATATTTACGTAAATTATGGTATTCTGTTTTATAAGTACAAAGTACATAATATCGTGGCGCGAACTGTATGCTCACATGATTTACCCGTGAGATTCGCACCACTTTTTACAAAAATGTATAATAAGAGACATTCTTATAAACACATACTATATTAAACATATAAATATTATGTCACAATATAACAATTATAAGAATAAAAGTATATAACTATTATATATTTTTGATGTCGCACCCTGTAAGGGGTGTGTGGATTTAAATCATATTGATTCAAGTACACCTAGAGCTATGTCCTGTGTCGCACCTCCATGTGGGGTGTGTGGATTGAAATATAGGATTGATATAACAGAATTTACAATGGCGGTAAGTCACACCCGATAGGGTGCGTGGATTGAAAATAAGAACGTCCGAAAGGGCGTTCTTTTTATATGCAGAAAGAGGTGATAAAAATGAGTCAAGAACCAATGAAATATTATAATTCTTTCCCTTATTATAATCAAAAAGAAGATAGATGGGGGATGTATGGTCCCAGTAGTATAGCCGTTGCTGGATGTGGTCCAACTTCCATGGCTATGATAATGAAGTCATATGGATGTGATGTTGACCCTCAAGTTGTTGCGGATTACTCTCAGTCACATGGCTTCCATGGTAACGGTACAAGTGGTGGTTTATATAGCTCAATAGGTCAAAAATATGGATTAACTGTAGATGAATTAGGCTGCAATATGTCGAGTATGACAAATGCTATAAAAAGCGGTATGCCGTGTATATTTTCGGCTAATGGCAACGGTTCATTTTCTAGCAGTGGCAGCGGACATGTGCTTACTATAGTCGGACTGACTTCTGACGGATATTATCTTGTTAATGACCCTGCTTCAGAGGCAAGAACGCAAGACAAGCATTCTTATGATAAGATTAAGAATGCAATGCAGTTGGGCTTTTATGCAGTTTCAAAAAGTGGACAAGGTTCTATAGGAAAAAATGTAAGCAACACACCATTACCGCCGGCAACAGGTACAATCCAGGGAGTGCGATACGGACAAAGTGCAGAACAAGTTTTCAATAGCAGCGGATACAGTAAATATGCAAGTCTTTTTGAGCGATGGGGTAAGGAGTATAATATTGACCCTAACCTTTTAGCGGCATTAGGTATGCAGGAAAGCGGGTTAACCGATATATCCAGTGGTCCGGCTTGGGGCGTCATGCAAATTGAAAACACTCTGTTAGATGCCAACGAGGGGTGGCCTAATGGTTGGTTGTCATTCGGCGCTTATGGACGTAAATACGGCAGTGCATGGACAAGTGATGACCGTTTGGATGGCGCTAAAAATATAGAATATGCCGCCTATGTTTTGAATCAAGGCTTTGTACATTATGGAGGCGATATTTTAAAAACAGTGCAGCAGTATAATTATTCACATTATACTGTGGACGCATTGGTAGCGACATATGGAGATAATTGGTTTACATCCGGCAGAGCCTCAAAAAAAGGGTATGGAGACGGACAATATGTTGAGCATGTTTTCAGGTATTGGAGACCTAACAGCCTTGATGGCAGGTATAATAATTCCGGTTCAAATACTATGGTTAACGGTTCTTCTTCAATGCCAATAACAACGAGCGTTATAAAAAGTGTTGTTGGCGGAACCGGAGCGGTTAGGACTAACCCCATGCAGGATAAAAATACATTGGGCGGAGGTGTTGAATTATACATAGTAAATCATGATAATACAGTATTTTACCCGGTATGCAGCGGTGAAACAGTTCTAACTTACGAAAGAAAAGACGTACCAACAAAATTAGAATTTACTGTAGTAAAAACGCCTGAACTTGATTTTAAGGAAGGAGCACAGGTTGTCTTTAAGAAAAACGATATAAATATGTTTTACGGCTATGTTTTTGAAAAAAGCAGAAACAAAGGTTCGACTATTAAAGTAGTAGCTTATGACCAACTAAGATATTTTAAGAATAAGGACTGCTATGTATATGAAAACTTAAATCTTGCGGAACTTCTTAAAATGATAGCCAATGACTATAATTTAACCTGCGGTAATTTACCTGATACCGGCTATAAAATACCTCTTAGAGTTGAAGACAACGTAACTATTTTTGATATATTGGAAAATGCTATCGATGAGACGTTGTTAAATACAGGAGAATTATATGTTATATATGATGATTTTGGAGAGCTGAAGGTCCGCAATATCAAAGACTGGATTACTGACTTTGTTGTAGACAAGGAAACTGCGTGTGATATTGATTATAAAACATCAATTAATGATACCAGCACTCGAATTAAATTGTATTACGACAACGGGAACACAGGTGAACGTGAAATATACATAAACAACAATGAAGAAAAGATAAACGAGTGGGGGGTGCTGCAGCATTGTGAAAAAATTGAAGATGGAGAAGATGGAGTAAAAAAGGCTGAAATTCTATCACAACTGCACTGCAAAAAAATAAGAACGCTTAATATTCAGAACGTGTTTGGAAACCCACATATCAGAGCCGGATGTATGGTATGTGTTATCTTAGATTTAGGTGATGTTATGCAGCAAAATTTTATGCTGTGTGAGACAGTAAAGCACAAGGTGTCAAACGGTAAGCACATAATGGATTTATCCCTGAAAGGCGGTGTATTTCAAGATTGACTTATATAGAAGCAATCAGAACTATAGTGTGCAACATATTGGAAGCTCAAAAACTTGCTAATATTATAAAAGGAACGGTTATAAGCATAAACCCATACAAAGTGTATATAGACCAAAGATTAACGCTACCGGAGGGCGCTTTGATTATACCTAATCACTTGAAGGTGCCGTATGAAACGCAAACAGAAGAAGCGTATCCTAAAAAAGTTATTATTGACAACACACTGAAAAATGGAGATAAGGTAGCCATGATTCGCAACAATGGCGGACAACGGTATTTAGTCGTGGGGGTGATTGATTGACACCGAAAACTGCAATAAGCCCTGAGATATTTAAATCGTTCGAATTTAAATCAACACCTTCTAAAACATACAAAATTGATTTTGAGCAAAACAGGATTATTGGAATGGCTGATGAAGTTGAAGCGGTTGAACAAGCTATTTATTTTATATTACGAACAGAGAGATACAAGTATATAATTTATTCGCGGGATTATGGAATAGAACTCGAAGACTTATATGGAAAGCAAAAGCAGTATGTTATCCCACAACTTGGAAAACGCATACTGGACGCACTAATGCAAGATGATAGAATAACATCTGTATCAGGGTTTAGTTTTTCATGCGAACAAAACAAATATACAGTCAAGTTCACAGTTGGGACGGTTTATGGGAACGATATTAGTATAAACGATAAGGTGGTGGTTTGATGGATGAAACACAGTCTTTTGATAGTATAATGAACCGTATGCTTGATTCTGTGCCAGCCAACATAGATAAACGTGAAGGTTCTGTAATTTATTGTGCTTTAGCACCTGCGGCCGCAGAACTTGCTCAGATGTATGACGTAATAAAAGACATAATTAATGAGACATTTCCAGACACAGCAAGCCGGTTGTATCTGTCAAAAATGGCCGCAGAGCGAGGTATTTACGCTCATAATGCTACAAATGCAATCTTAAAGGCCGAGTTTGACAAGGAAGTAAATATGCTATCAAGGTTTTCAGGTGGCGCATTAAATTATAAAGTAATTGAATCTATGGGTGAATCAGGTGAGCGTTATTATTATAAAGTAATGTGCGAGACACCCGGAACTGCAGGCAATTCATATTTAGGGACATTAATACCAATTGAAGAAATATCAGGATTAAAAAGTGCCCAAATAATTGAAATACTCATACACGGCGAAGATGATGAGACGACAGACGATTTTAGAGCGAGATATATAAATAGTGTTAAGTATCCGAGGTTCGGGGGCAATATTGCTGATTATATGGAGTATTTATCACAATTATCCGATGTTGGAGGCGGAAAGATTTACCCGGCATGGAACGGCGGCGGGACAGTAAAAGTTGTGTTTGTAAATGCGCAGCACGAAATACCTAATGATACATTAGTGGCTTATGTAAAAGAGCAGCTGGACCCAATAGATTATGAAGGTTTGGGCTATGGTATGGCCCCGATAGGGCATGTTGTAACCGTAGAAGCAGCAGTTCGTGATGAAATAAATATTGAATTATGCTGTACATTTGTTAAAGGATATGATTGGTCTGACGTTAAAGAAGATGTAACAGCATGTATTAATATATATTTAAAAGAACTCAACGCTGAATGGTCTAACGGTGAGGATACATCAACAATAGTAGTGCGCATATCACAATTGGAGAAAAGACTTTTAGATATTACAGGTATACTGGACGTTTCAAACACTAAAATAAATGGGCTTGAAAAAAATTATGAAATCGACAGCGATTCTGTCATAGTTCTTGGAGGTGTGGTAAATGCAAATGCCATTTGATTTATCTCGTCATGTACCGGAATTTTTGACGGACATAAGGGAATTTAAAGCTATATTTGAGAGTGAAAACACAGAGTTTGACAGAATAGAACTGTTGCGAAGACAGGCGATAGCAAATAGATTTTATGACGAAATAGACAAAGAGACCTGTGAAAGATATGAAAAGATACTAAATTTAGATGTTGGCTCAAATGATACATTAGATGACAGGCGGTTCAGGATAAAATCAATGATGTGCATGATAAATCATTATTTAATTCAAACACTCGAAAACTTATGTGGCACTAATAATGTATCGGTCAATTTCAAACCAAATGAATATTTTATAGAAATAAGAATTGGGTTAAGCAGCAAAAGTAAATTTGTCGAAGCCCGCAAACTTGTTAAACGAATGTTGCCTTGCAATATGTTTTTAGTATTTGACTTAAAATATAATACGTATAAAGATTTAAGCGGATTTACTCATGAATATTTAGGCAGCTATACGCAGGAACAATTACGAAGCGAATTATTAAATTAGGAGGTATTTTATGCCCAAATATACAAGCAACTTAAATTTAACAAAACCTGAACCGGAAGAATTTTATGATGTCAGCGTAAATAATGCCAATTGTGATATTATAGATACTGCAATTACAGATATATCGAAAAAAATGTTTAAATATTGTGCGGATTTTGACCGGCAATTAACAACAGGATTTTATTATGGAAAACATACTACTGCTACATATGCTTCATCATTTGATGTGTTAATGGTTTTTAAAATACAGCATCAGAACTATAATGAAGCGGCTGTTCAAATAATGTACAAAGCAGATTACACCAAACCTAACCCACCCTATACACCATATATACGTATGATAAAAAAATCAACGAGTGGAAGTGTAGAGACCGACGAATGGCAAAAACTTGCAATGTTTAGTGACTTAATATCTTTACAGAGTGACTTGCAATCTAATATATCCCAATCAGTTGAAACAGTGCAGAGTAAACTTACATCCGAAATTAATTCAAGACAGACAGCGGACACAACACTGCAAAATTCTATTGATAATAAAAAAATGATAAATGTAATGGATGAATCTAGTGCAGAGGGAAATTATTCTGCCGTCATAGGGGGACAAGGAACGGTCCCCGGAGTTTGTTCTGTGTCATTAGGCGGTTATTCAAATGTTGTAAATGGTGAGAGAGCGGTAGCAATAGGCGGCTGGTCTTTGCTCTGCAACGGATATAACACTGTGTGCGGTAAAAATAATTTAGAACCAACAGCCGGATATTATTCTCATAATAACGGCGATGGATTTGTAGTTGGAAACGGGACTTTGAGTTCACGTTCTAACGCTTTTCGTGCGGCGTACAGCGGTGATGTGTATGCTATGAAGTCAATAAACGGAACCGGAGCCGACTATGCGGAACTTAGAGAATGGTCAGACGGAAATCCCAATAATGAGGACAGGTGCGGACTATTTGTATGCTTTGACGGTGAGAAGATACGGCTTGCAAATTCAGAAGACCCAAAAGACTTACTTGGAGTAATTTCAGGAAATCCATGTATAGTTGGAAACAACTATGACGACCAGTGGAGCGGTAAATATAAGAAGGATGTATTTGGCCGGTTGCTTACCGAACATATAACGTGGAAAGAAGAAACAGATAATGAAGGCAATATTATAACACCTGCAGGTGAGGGAGATGTATATATTTTATCTGAAGATTATGACCCTTCACAAAGTTACATACCGAGAAAAGACCGCCCGGAATGGGGATATATGGGAACGCACGGAGAATTGGTTGTTATAGACGACGGCACATGTGAAGCACAAGGCCGATGCAAGCCGAATAACGAGGCAAAAGCAACGGCGGCAGAAGATGGATTTTATGTGCTTGAAAGGATAGATGATAAGCATATTAAAATATTTATGAGATAAAACGGTTATATTCTGTCAAAATTAGTTCGGTTAAAATTTTAAAAAGGTCAGCGTTTGCTGACCTTTTTTATATGATAATAGCAAAATAAAAATATAAAGTTAAAGAAGACTTTTAACGGTGTTACAAATATTTCAGCAATTACACTGTGATGTAATGAAAATTATCTCAGTGGGACGATTACTAGCTGTACAAGACGCTTAGAGCAGTCAACTGAACTAATTTATACACCATTGTCAACAATCTCAAGCGGTTTATTAGACCAAATATTACTAAATTGTTCCATAGAATAATTTGACATAGGATAAACAATGTTGTAATATTGTATTAATACAGAAAGGGATGAGCGTTATGATAAAGAAAATATTAGAAAAAACCATGGTTTTAATTGCGGTAGTTATATTTATAGGAACGGTAAATGTACTAGCAGCTGATAACAACCACATTACTGTTTATGTAAATGATTCAATATTGGACGCTGATGTTAATGCGCAAATAATTAACAGCATAACAATGGTTCCAATGCGCGCTATTTTTGAAGCTCTAGGAGCTGAGGTAAACTGGAATGAGGAAAATCAAACTGCAGTCGGCACAAAAGATGGCGTTACAATAAGTCTGACAATAGGAAGCAGAACAATGTATGTCGGTGACAGCGTTAAAAAATTAGATAGTCCGCCTTTGATAGTTTCTGATAGAACATTAATGCCGGTCAGAGCTGTTTCAGAAGCTTTTGGATTTGAAGTGAACTGGGACGAACCAACTAAATCTGCTTATATAGGAAGCCATAACAGGCTTGACAGTTTAAAGCAGAAGGTTTCAGAAATGGGTATTGATGATAAGATATATCAAATGATGATTGTAACTCCTGAATCAATAACCGGGGTTGAAAAAGCTACTAAAGCCGGTGAGGCAACAAAGGCGGCCAGTTCCATGATCTGGCGGGCTTCCAGCTTGACGTCTCCGGGTTTGAAAGTGAA
>OLPA01000289.1_pt1 | contig 46668 bp, 33 predicted proteins | sample 1672811 | NCBI WGS metagenome assembly OLPA01 (sample SAMEA3136726, study PRJEB25190) | human gut metagenome | biome: human gut; feature: human-associated habitat; material: faeces | place: Austria | collected 2013
ATGCCCGGCGGAAAGCGCAGTCAAAAAAAGTCCGGCATGGACTTTTTTGACAAGCTGAGCCGCCTGCCAAGGCCACTTGGCAGGCGGCAGTTTTGCGCGCGGTTCTCTGGGAAAGATAGGAGGAAAACATGAAAACGGGGAAAAAAGCTTCGGTCTCCTGCTTATCATACTGGCCGGCATATTCTGGGGCAGCATGGGCCTTTTTGTGCGCGCTCTCAGCGCCTATGGCTTCAGCCCCATTCAGATAGTCAGCCTGCGGCTTTCCGTCGCTGCCCTCGTCTTTTCCGGAATCCTGCTTATAAAAGAGCCCTCCGGCTTTCCTATCAGGCTGCGTGACCTGCCGGTATTTCTGGGGCTCGGCCTGGTGAGCGTGCTGTTTTTCACCGTATGCTGCTTCACGGCCTCAGATCTCCGCATGCAAAAGCAGGCAGCCGCATCCACCGCCGCGGCTTTTTCCGGAGGCTGTCATCCAAAGTGAATCCAAGGGAAGCTCTGATTCAATCAACATGCTCAGATTTGCGGCAGAAATTTTCGCTGGCGAGGAAGAAAAGTGCAGAAATACTTTGTGTATTTCAAACATTTCTGACGAAGATCAGCGGGGATTTATACCGTGAAGATGGGAGCGGGGATTTATTCAGAGATTCCCAAGATTTTTTTGTTTCCCTTTGAATGGCAGTTTTCCTGCATTAAAGGCCGTTTTCCGGCAGATAATACAGAGGAAAAATAATGGCGGTGAAAAAATGGAATCAATATGGACTTTAAGCTCTTCTCTTCCTTCCTTTCCAAGCCTTGAGGGAGACAGAAAGACCGACGTGCTCATCATCGGCGGCGGCATTGCCGGCATTCTCTGCGCCAAGGCCCTGCAGGAAGCCGGGGTAAATTATATTCTTCTGGAATCCGGCCGCATCTGCTCCGGTGTCACAAAGAATACCACGGCGAAAATTACCTCCCAGCACGGGCTTGTCTATCACAAGCTCATAAAACAGTTCGGCCATGAGCGGGCTCAGCTCTATCTCCAAGCTAACCAGGCGGCTCTGGGCCGCTACAAGGAGCTCTGCCGGGAAATCAACTGTGATTTTGAGGAAAAGGACGCCTTCGTATATACCATGGACGACGTGGGGATTCTGGAGCAGGAGTGCCTCGCGCTGGACACGCTTGGCTTCCTGGCGGATTTTACGGCGCGCCTTCCCCTTCCCTTTCCCGTGGCCGGGGCAGTGAAGTTTCCGAAGCAGGCTCAGTTCAACCCTGTTAAATTTCTCTCTCATATTGCGCGCGGCCTGAATATTTATGAGGAAAGCCGGGTTCTGGAGCTTCGGCCGGGCTGCGCCGTCACGGGGCGGGGAAATGTCCGGGCGGAGAAAATAATCGTAGCCACCCACTTCCCCTTTTTGAACAAGCATGGCAGCTATTTTATTAAGCAGTATCAGCACCGCTCCTATGTGCTGGCTCTGGAAAACGCGCCGGCACTGGGCGGCATGTATGTGGACGAGGACGAAAAGGGGCTTTCCTTCAGAAATTATCAAAATCTTCTGCTTTTGGGCGGCGGTTCCCACAGGACCGGGAAAAAAGGCGGAGCCTGGCAGGAGCTGGAAGACTTTGCGGCTGGCTGCTATCCCGAGGCTGTCCCCAGGTACCGCTGGGCCACCCAGGACTGCATGACGCTGGACTCCGTTCCCTATATCGGTCAGTATTCCGCCCGCACCCCCGGGCTTTATGTGGCAACAGGCTTCAACAAATGGGGCATGAGTTCCTCCATGCTGGCCTCCACCCTCCTCCGGGATCTGGTGCTGGGCAGGCGGAATGACTACGCCCCCGTGTTCTCCCCTTCCAGAAGCATATTGCGCCCGGCTCTGGCCTCCAATGCCCTGGAGGCTCTGGTCGGACTGCTGACGCCATCTCAAAAGCGCTGCCCACACATGGGCTGCGCCCTGAAATGGAACAGTAGCGAGCATAGCTGGGACTGCCCCTGCCATGGCTCCCGCTTTTCCGAGAGCGGAGCACTGCTCAATAACCCCTCCACTGGCCGCCTGGACAGTAAGGAATAATTTCTCTCTTTTGATTTTTCCAAGCCTGTAAAAAAACTCCCGCCTTGATGAGGCGGGAGATTTTAGTTTACATAATGCTTTATATGTGACTTCTGCGCCGCTTTCGCTCAGCAATGAGCATGGCCATAAGCCCTGTGAAGGAGGCAAGCATTAGCGCAGCGCCGCCCAGGAGCATGGCGCTGTCCCGGCTCTGTCCGGTTTTGGCAATGTTGGAACCGCCGGATTCCCGGCTGTTTTCCAGCGTAAGCACCGCGCTTGCGCCGAGAGCCACGCAGGCTCCCTCACCTTTCACGCTTATACGCCCCTCCCCGCTCACGGTGAGCGTCCAGCCGCTGATGGGCCGTATATAGCCGGACGGCGCTTTGGTTTCCGTTACCGAGTATTCGCCGGGGCGGAGATAGACTGTATCCGTGTCGCCGGAGGCGTTTGTCCTGAGCGTAAGCTCCGTTCCGCCGCCGCTTATGCTAAATTCCGCGCCGGAAAGAGCAGCTCCGCCCGAGGCATCCTGCTTGTGCAGGCGCAGAGGGTGCTCCACGGGACGGTTTTCAACCGTCCAGCTCAGTTCAGCCAGGGCCTCTCCGTCCACGCTTATCCCGGTCTCGGAGACATTGATGATATGCCTGCCTTCGTCCAGCACATAGCCGTCGGGCGCTATAAGCTCCTGCGCTGCATATTCACCATAAGGCAGGCTCACTTTTGCAAGGCCGTCCTCCCCGGTAGTGACGCGGATGGTCCGCTCTCCCGATTGAAGGGTGAAGCTGGCTCCCGGCAGGGCGGTGCCGTCCGCCGAGGAGACCTTTTTGAGGATAAGCTCTTTTTTGTTCGCCTCGTTCAGAAGGCCCGCCATATATACCTGGTCTATCAGCGGCAGCTCCGGCCCATCCTTTACAAGGACCCGGCCTTCGCCGTCTATCTCAAAGTCCACAGGCTCGTTCCAGAGCTTATAGCCTTCGGGGGCGCGGGTTTCAAGGAGGCGGTACTGGCCCATTGGCAGCTCGGAAAACAGCGCAAGGCCGTTTTCGTCTGTAAGCGCAGCCGCCAGGCTCTCGCCCTGCACGCCGTCCTCCATTTTATAAAGGGTAAATTCGGCGCCCTGGAGCCGTTTCTCCTGATCTTCCGCATCCATTTTCACAATGCCCACGGCGCAGCGCCGCAGGATGTTCTCTATCTCGATCTCGATTCCGGCCCGGGCGTTCTCAGCGCTTATGGTAAAGCTCCGCTCTTCGTCCAGAGGCAGGTAGCCCTCAGGCGCCTTCAGTTCCTTCACGCTGTACCGGCCGGCGGGAATATCATAGAGCCGTGCCGCCCCGGCGCTTATTTTCTCGGTTTCGCCCTGCGCGCTGAACTGATATCCATCCTCCGTCAGGTTCCAGCGCATAACGGCGCCGCTCTTGTCATACACGGCAAATTCCGCGCCCTCCAGCAGAACAAGCCCATTATCCCGGTCAAGCTTGCGCAGAGTAAGCGCGCCGAGGATATATTCGTCCGCCGCGTCTATGCGCAGTGCCTTTCCATGGACCAGATCCTCCCGATCCACAGAATATACCTGCCCGCTGAGGTAGTAGCCCTCGGGCGCAGTAACTTCCCGGATCGTGTAATCGTCATAGCGCAAATCCTCAAGCCTTGCGATCCCATCTGTTCCGGTGCGTATTACCCTTGTAAAGCCACGGCTGTCGGTAACGGCAAATTCCGCCCCGGCGAGGGCCTTCTGGCTGTCGGCTTCATCGTGCTTGTATATCTCAAGGGCGTAGCGGCTCTTCTCGTTGGAGAACGTATGGCTGAACGCTTCGTCCACGGGCGTATCCCCGTTGTAGCTGAAGCGCCAAGGCTCTGCGCCGCTGAGTTCATAGCCTGCGGGGGCACGGGTCTCCACGATGATATAATCTCCATAGGGCACGGTGAACTCCGCCCTGCCGTCATAGAGGCTGACCGCCTCGGAGACAAAGTTCCGGCTCCCGTCCGCTCCAACGGAGTACAGGGCAAACACGGCCCCCATAAGCGGGGCAGGATCTCCGCCGGCACTCTGTTTGTAAACGCTGACTTTTTTCAGCAGCCGCTGGTTTGGAAGCTTCACAGAGACCGTCTCATCCCGTTCCGTGAGCTTCACCGCAACCGTTTCCGCGTTGATTGCATAGCCCTCGGGAGCTGCTATTTCCCGGAGAGTGTAGCTTCCGGTCTCAAGCCCCTCTACCAGCACGCGGCCCATGGCGTTGCTTGTCAGAATGTTTCCCGCGCCGGGCGCGCTCTTTTCCGCAGCGGTGTAAACGCCGTTTTTCAGCGTGAACCACTGCTCCTCGCCATTTTCGCGCAGCAGCTTGAATACGGCCTTTTCAAGAGCAAGGTCCTCGTCACCGGCATCGTGTTTATAAATCATCAGGCTGCCGGTGCTGCGCGTATTTTTAAGAGTGAGGGTCAGCAGCCCGTTTCGGAAGCTGTGCTCCGCTCCGCCGTTCACCTGGGAGACCTGCATGCTCCCCTCATCCACGGTAAAGCTCCAGCCTGCCAGAGGCAGCCTGTACCCCTCGGGGGCGACGGCTTCGGTGACGGCATAGGTTCCCGGGACCAGGGAAATGCGGTCGGTCAGGCCTGCGTCTCCGCTCACAAGCGAGTAGCGGCTTCCGTCCTGGCCTTTGACGGTAAATACAGCGCCTGCAAGAGGCTTACCGTCAGCGCCGTCAATCTTATGTATGGCGAAGCTGAAATCAGCCGGCTTGTTCAGGGCCTCGTATACCGCGGCCTCCCCGGCGGGAAGCGCAGCTCCGTCGATCTCGATTCCCTCAAGACTCACTCGGAGATGCTTTCCGCCAGCCTCGGCCTGGTAAGCCTGGGGCGCTTTTATCTCCGTCAGGGTGTACTCGCCGATCGGGATGCTAATGCGCTCTGTAAGCCCGTCGTCCCCGGTCTCGTACACGCTGTCAATGCCCGCGCCCAGCAGCCTGAACCGGGCGCCGGAAAGGGCCGCACCGCTTTCCGAGCTGGTTTTTCTTATTCTGAAAGCATGCTCCACCGGCTCGTTTATCAGAGTAAACACATGGAGCGCGCCCTCATTGTAAGCTTCATAGTCAGACTCGCTTATGAATTCTCCCGCGCCACCTATCTCAAAGGCGAATGCCGTTTCCGCGGCCTTATAGCCCTCGGGCGCACCGGTTTCTCTGATCACATAGCTGCCGCTGCCCAGATTTTCAAAAAGGGCATAGCCTCCCGCGGAGCTGACGGCATCCGCAAGGGCCCTTCCCTCGCCGTCATAGAGCGTAAACGCCGCGCCGGAAAGCCGCCTGCCGTTTTGGTCCTCCTTGCAGACTGCCACGCCCTTTAAATGGGGCAGATTTTCCGCGTAAAGCGTAAGGGCCTTGTCATACAGTCCGGGATCCACGCTGAATTCAATATCTCCAAGCGCCATATAACGCTCGGGGGCTTGCGTTTCTCTCAGAATGTAGTCTCCTTCGGGAAGGGCCTTTATAAGGGCGCTGCCCACAGGAATTTCGCTTATTTCGCCGGCGGGGTCGTATACATAGGCCCCATCGGCCAGGCGAAAGCTGACCGGGCTGCCGGCCGAGATTATTTCAAAAACCGCTCCATCCAGAGGCTCCCCATTCTGGTCAATCTTGAGCAGGCGCAGCATACTTGGGTAATCCCTTGAAGTAAAGGCTGCGGATGCAGCCGCCCCCTCCGGGCTATGCGCCGTCACATGGACTGCATAGGACTGCGGATCGAGCGTATAGCCCTGCGGAGCCTTTATCTCCGTCACGCTGTATTCGCCCGGCGCAGGCACCTGGACGCTTACCCGGCCGTCCGCCCCGGTCTCCGCCTCGGCATAGTAACCCTGGCCGGACACCGCAAAAACCGCGCCCGGCAGAAGCCTGCCCTCTTCTTCAATATCGACCTTGCTTATCTCGATAATATATCTTGATTTTTCATTTTCAAAACGCAGCGCAGCGCTGCCCTGCTCTTCGCCGGGAGCGTTGGTGATGCTGAAATACTGCGCCTGCGCACAGAGCTCATATCCCTGAGGGGCCCTGACTTCAACAACAGCATAATCCCCAAATGGGATATTCTCAACGCTCACTCTGCCGTCGGAATTGGTTGTAACGGTATAAAGCGCGCTGGCCCCGGCGCCGTTTAATATATAATCCTCCTTGCCGAACACCTTGAACTCGGCCCCGGAAAGGGGCGCGGAGTCGGCCGCGTCGGTTTTAACTATGCTGAGAGAGCCGGTAAAAGCTGCGTTTTTCATCGTCACCCGGTTAAGCCCGTCCATCGTTACCTCAAAAAAGACAGGCTCGCTCTCCCCGACATAGTTCAGCGGGGCGGAGATTTCCTCCAGCCAGTACCGGCCCAGAGGCAGCTCCACGCTTTCTCCCTCGGGGGAGTTCACCGTAAGCATATCCAGCACAACGGTTTCCCCGTCCTCGGCAAGAATCCGGAACACTGCGCCCGCCAGCGCGCGGCCGTCAGTGCTGACTTTTCTGAAGGTAACGGTTTTCTTTGTATCCTCGTTGACCCAGTCAAACGGCAGCTCCTTAAGCGCCAGGCCCTCCTCCGCAGCGCCGCCCACACTCACATAATATACCGCCCCGCTCAGTTCCTTTCCATAGGGCGCCAGATACTCGGTGAGCTTGTACACGCCGTAGGGCAGCTTCTCAAAGCGCACGGTCCCGTCCGCGCCGGAGACCGCATACAGAGGCCCGTCCGGAGCATAGTCTCCGCCGCTGACATTTTCAAGCATGAACACGGCGCCCTGAAGCCCCGCGCCCTCATCGTCAAGTTTTCTAAACTCGACGCTGCCAAGCGCTCTGCTGTTTACCAGCGCAAGGCTTATCCGGCTCTGGTGTTCGCTTTCCGTCACGGAAAAAACCCGGCCGGTTTCGGGCACAAGCCCCTCGGGCGTGCTGGCGGGGTCTTCGTCCAGCGTGTAGCTGCCCCAGAGGAGGCCGTCAACGCGCAGCACGCCATCCACGCCCGTATAGAGCACGGCCGGCTCCTCCCCGAGCCCGGTATAGCTGTATGCCCCGTCTGCGCCGCTGGCCTGAACAAAGCCCGCAGCGGTTTTCAGCGTAAAGCCCACGCCGGGCAGCAACTTGCCGTTTTCATCTGTTTTTTCAAGGCGCAGGGAAGCTTTTATGAGCGTGTTGCCCACAGTGACGGACTGCTTCTCCCCGCTGATTTTAAAAGCGGTCTCCTCTTTGGAGATCACATAGCCATCGGGCGCCGCGGTCTCCACAAGGGTATAGCTGCCAAGGGGCAGATATTCCAGAATAAAGCTGCCCTTTTCCCCGGTGACAAACTCTGTGCCGCTGTCTCCCAGGCCGGTAAACCGGTATGTATCTCCGTCAGGCTCCGCAATGACAAAGCGCTCTCCGGCCTTTATCACAAACCGCGTGCCGGGCAGTCCCCTGGAAGCGTCCTTGTCATCCACCTTTAAAACGCTCAGGCTGGTGCGCTTATCCGTCACCGTGCCCCCGTCAACCGTTTGGCCGGGGCTGTACTGAGCGGGAGTATTGCCGCCGTCAACAGTGACTTCAAAGCCCGCCGCCGGGACGAAGCCATCCGGGGCCCTGGTCTCGGTAATCGTGTAGGTTCCAAAGGGCAGGTCAGGGAAAGATACAAGGCCGTTTTTATCACTTATGGCGGTCCTGCTTATCCCCATACCCTTTAAGGCAAACTCCGCTCCGGAAAGGGCTGTGCCAACATCATCCCGCTTGATTATTCTCAGCTCATAAAGGCGCTTGGCGTCCGCAACGGTACGGCTGTGCGCCCAGAGGCTCTCCTCCCCTTCCGGCGCCGTGCCCAGCTCAAAGGGGAAGATCTCCGTATTCAGCTGATAGCCCGTCGGGGCGCTTATCTCTTTGACATAGTATTTTCCTGCCTCAAGGCCGGTAAAGCTGAGCGTCCCGTCCGCGCCGCTGCTCTTCTGCTCCAGAAGCACCGTGGCCGCCTCATCCGAATAGAGGCCAAACACCGCGCCGGAGAGGGCCGCGCCACTGTCAGCGTCGGTCTTGGTTATGCTGATGCTGCCTTTACGGGTCTGGTTTATAAAGCGGAGGCTCAAATCCGGCGTTACAGAGGATATACTCACCGAAACGCCCTTCTCAAGCGCATCCGATATCACATAGCCCTCTGGGGCCGCGATCTCTTTAAGCAGATATTTCCCGTAGGCAAGGTCGCTGAAGCTGAGCCTGCCGTCCGGACCGGTAGTCCCCCGGCGAAGCTCCGCCGAGCCATCCGCGCAGAAAAGCGCAAATTCCGCCCCCTCAAGCGCCGCGTCGCCGTCCGGTCCATATTTTGTAAGGCTCAGGCTGCCAAAAAGCTGGGTGTTTATCCATTTTATGCTGATATGGCTGCCCTGAGCGGAAGCGCCGGGCGCAGCCTTTTCTATGCTGACACTGCTGTTTGAGGTATCAATTTTCACTGAAAGGGGCCCAGTAAACCCCGTATAGCCCTCGGGCAGGGTCTCGGTAATCATATAGTCCCCCGCCGCAAGGCCGCCGAAGCTGACAGTGCCGTCCGCCCCGGTCGTGCCGCTGACGCTCTTTCCGCCGCGGGTCAGGGTAAACACAGCACCGGGGACGACATTCCCGCTTTCATCTGCCTTCGCTATGCTTATGCCGCCGTCCTGGTAAAGTGTGTTGTCCAGGCTCAGGCTCTGGTGGGGCGCGGTTTTTTTCAGGGTCACGTTCCCGGTTTTGCCCTCGCCCTGAATCAGGTAGCCCTCCGGCGCGCTGATTTCTTTCACATAATAGCTGCCGTAGGGCAGCTCTTCAAAGCGCTTTTCGCCGCCGGCCGTGGTAAATTCCTCAATAAGCGCATCCCCGCCGGCCTCGGCCCGGTACAGCTCAAAAATGCCGCCGTCAAGAGCCTCGCCGCCTCCGGTTTTTTTGAAAACAAGGCTGCCCTTGCCGGAATCCTCTTTATTTTCCACTTTCAATTCGGCAAGCCCGGAATTGTAGTCCACGCCGTCTATGGAGACGATCGTAACCGCGTCCTCCGTTTTGCTTATCACCACCGTCATGTCCCTGGCGGCCATGTAACCGTTGTTTTCGTCGGTTGTCTCCCGGAGGATATACTCGTTCCGGCCGTCCCTGAGCTTATCTGCGTTCAGATAAAGGACAAAGCTTTCCCCAGTGGACATCTCAGTCTCAGCCACCACATTTCTGCCGTTATACAGGGTAAATTTCGCGCCCTGGCCCTTATCCACATTCTCACCCAGCCAGGTCTTGCTTATCTGGAGCTTTGCCATGCGGCGAATGGCCACAGTGCTGCCCACGGTGTTTGTGGCCTGCTGGCCGTAGCCGAGCCTAGCCTGGTCAATGCCCACGGTGAAATCTATGGTATATACGCCGCTGGCTATGGACGCGTCCCCGTCTTTTACGATGTTTATCTTCTGGCCGTCGGCCGCGTCGGCCTCAAGCCGGAAAGGCGCGCCCTCCTGCACGGTCACTTTCCCGGCGTCAAAGCGGAAGCAGGGGGCAAGCGCGTCAAAGTTTATAATATCGCCGTTTTTATAGATGCTGCCGGTGCCGTACTGGGTGAGGACAATGCGGAAGGTGACCTCCTTCTGCTCCTCGCTTATGTCTATCTTTCCGACGCTGCCGCCGGCGGAAAGAATGCTCTTTGTAGCTACGAGGCCCTGGTTGTCATAGCGCCGGATGGTCTGGCTGTCCTCTTTGATAAGCGTGCCGTCGACAGAAAGGCTCACGCTGTTGGTAATGTCGTTGGCATTTCCCGTGACCTTGGCATAGTATCTGACGAGCACATCAACGATTGCTTCCGTATTTTCCGTGCCTCCCTGGCAGGTAACTGTGAAGCCTGTTCCGGCCAGGCTGATGGTAACCGTTCCCAAAGGCGTGCCGCTGTAAACAAGGCTGCCGCCGGACTCGACCGGACTGTATTCCTGTCCTCCCACGCTGAGGCGGAACACGGTGCCCATGGAAACGCCCGCAGCGCCGTCCTTGTCGCAGAGCGTCAGATTGCCGCCGCTGAGATCGTCCGTCAGCATAACGCTGCCGGTGTAATTGCTCTTAACGCCGAAAGCAACAGCGTAACCAATGGCGGTATCCGGGTCGCGCATAACATAGCTGTTCTCCCCCACGCCGTACTGGGAAAGTTTATAGTTGCTCCATATTCTTTTTTCCAGATATGGCTCGGTCTGTGTCTCCCCCCCGCCGCTGCCGCTGCCGGTATCCACGCTTATCTCCGTGTTTCCCGTGCCCATATTTCCCACGCTTACTTCCACCCGGCTCTGGCCGTCGCCGTCATAACCGATGGTGCTGACCTGCATGGTAATGCTGAACTGCACATTGATCCAGGCGCCGTCCGCATTGGGCTTAAAGGTAAGAGTCAGGCTGTGGTTCGCTTTATCATAGGTATAATCTTTTTCAAAATAGGCAAAACAGTCCCGCAGAACCGCATCCATATCCGAGGCCGTCAGGAATCCGGGGAGTTTGACTTCAAGCTTGTCCCCGGGCTTTATGTTGGGCTCCGTCATAAGGTCGCTGTCGGCAATGGAGACGGTAAAGCTGTATTTGTCCCCGTCCTTTACCTCGGTCTGACTTGAGATCACAGACACACTGAGCCCACCGCCCGCGGCGGCAAAAAGGCTCGGCCCCTCCTGTACAATCACGCCCTGAAGGCCGTCCCCCTCCGGCGTCTCTTCTCCGGCAGGCTGGGGCATTACCACAACCGGCAAGCTCCCGTTCTCCGGAGCCCCGGTACCCTCGGGGCTGCTCGTGCTTTCCGGGGGTTCGGTGCTGGCCGTGCTCTGGGAAATTACCGGAATATCCCAAGCCGCCAGCGCCTCGCCTACCATCAGCTGACCTGTGAGCATCGTACACAGCAGCAGCACCGCCATCGCTCTCCTGAAAAATTTTCGTCTCATTTTTTCTCCGTTTCCCTGTTTACTTGACTTCCGTTTTCGCCTGCTCCCCGCTTAGAAGCTCCGCTCGGACCAGCAGCCTGTGGCTGCCCACGCCGGTAGGGGTGCAGGTAACAAGCGTCAGGCAGAATCCCTCGTTATTCTCGGCGAGGCTGTCCATGAGCTTTGAAGGCTCCACGGTCTCCTTGCCTGTTACTTCATATGTAAAGCACTCTCCCAAAGCGTTGTACAAAACGATGCTGTCCCCTGCCTCAAGCTCATCCAGCCGGTTAAAATGCCGGCCGTATTCATACATCCTGTGGCCAAAAATAACGCAGTTTCCCGCCTCGCCGATTGGCGCCGATTCCGGAAGCCATCCCGCCGCGGCCCGCAGGGAGACGCTGTCCGCGCCCTGTACCACGGCCATTTCCAGCTCTATGGCCGGGATGGAGAGCAGCCCGCAGCCTGTCACTGTGACCGGTTCCGCATCAAGCTCGCCGAATTCTTCCTCTTCGTTCTCCATTGCCGGCGGCTCAATACCGCTTATATCCGTGCGCCCGCTTTTGATAAGCTCAATAATCTGTTTTTCGGCCCTTTGGCGGCGCAGGTCAATGACGGAGGGCCGGGCCAGAAACAGCGCTCCGATCAGGGCCGCAAGGAGCAGCAGGACGAGGGAGAGGATTTTTACGGTTTTTCTCATCTCAGCTCACCTCAGAACCATGGAGCCACATTGGCGCTGAACCATTCATAGCCCAAATCCAACTCCGGCAGCAGGCCCATATCCATCAAAAGCCCGGCTATGACCCAAAGCGCCGCCAGGATCGCGACGGACAGCCCGCCGACGGCAAGCCCAAGCCACCAGCCTGCCCGATTTTCTTCCTTCCCCGGCGCGGCTTCCTGCTTTTCGTCAGCCGCTTCTTCGTTTTCCTCCGGCTCCGGGACTCCGGCCTGCCGGGCAAGCGGGCTTTCCGGCTCCGGTTCCGGGGTGAGCTGTGTCTCTGATACCGTCTCGTTTATTACCTGCGCCAGAGAGCTTTCCAATATCCTGTCCCCGGTTATATCCCCATATGAATACAGCAGCGCCTGTACCGCGTCCTCCCCCTCGGAGCGCACAAGGGCGTTGTAAAAGCCCACCAGGGTCTCCTTAAAGGCCGCGTCCGCCAGTACCTTGTCCCCCAGTTGGTTCAGAAGCCGGGTGTACAGCCCCCGTCCGTAAGTCTGCATAAGCTGCATGAAAGCGTCCCTGTCCTTGCTCCTAATGCGCTCCAGCAGTGAATTTGTGTCCATATTCACCTCCGGGATTTTGTTTTTTTACATTTTTCTTATCATGTGATTATCACATACTTTCCTGTTTTTTACAACAAAAATTTTCGCCTGTTCCCCGTTGCCGCTCCCATAAAAACATATCTGTTTGCAATCCCTTTTCGGCTGTGTTACCATGAAAAAAACAGCGCTTTTAACGGAGGACGCCACTATGAAGCATGAAAAGCTCATCTCTCAGATGACCCCGGAGGAAAAGGCCTCCCTTATGTCCGGCAAAAACTTCTGGCACACAAAGAGCGTGGACAGGCTCGGCGTGCCCTCCATGATGCTGACCGACGGCCCACACGGCCTGCGAAAGCAGGCGGGAAAGAGCGACAATCTGGGCCTCAACCGCTCCGTCCCCGCCACCTGCTATCCCACCGCCGCCGCCCTTGCCAACTCCTGGGACGAAGAAATGCTGGAGTTGCTTGGAGAGCGGCTGGGTCTGGAAGCAGCCTCAGAGCAGGTAAGCGTGCTTCTGGGGCCGGGGGTGAACATAAAGCGCAATCCGCTCTGCGGCAGGAATTTCGAGTATTTCTCCGAGGACCCTTTTCTCTCCGGAAGGGCGGGCGCAGCGCTGATTCGGGGTATTCAGAGAAACGGTGTCTCCGCCTGCGTCAAGCATTTCGCCGCCAATTCCCAGGAGCTTCTGCGCATGAGCTGCGACAGCGTTCTCGACGAGCGGACCCTGCGGGAGATCTATCTGCCCGCCTTTGAAGCGGCCGTGAAAGAGGGCGGCGTGGGCTGCCTGATGAGCTCCTATAACCCCGTCAACGGAGTATACGCCAACGAGAACCGCCACCTGCTCCGGGATATTCTGTATAACGAGTGGGGTTACAGGGGCATGGTCGTAAGCGACTGGGGCGGGAACAACGACAGGGTCGCCGCCATCCGGGCCGGGAGCACACTGGAAATGCCCAGCTCCTTCGGGGAGACGGACAGGCACATTGTCAGTGCCGTACGGGACGGCTCCCTGCCGGAGGCGCTGCTGGATGAACAGGTGGACAGGCTTCTGGAAACTCTGTTCTCCACCCGGCCTGCCCTCGCCGGCAAAAGCTATGACAAAGCCGCCCATCACGCCTTTGCCGCCAGGGCCGCGGAAGAGACGGCGGTGCTGCTGAAAAACGAGGGGGGCTTTCTGCCTTTAAAGCCCGGCAGGCGCGTGGCCGTTATCGGCTCTTTTGCCCAAAAGCCCCGGTATCAGGGGGCGGGCAGTTCCCTCATAAACCCCACCAGGCTTGAAACGCCTCTGGAGGCTCTCAAAGCGGAGGGCGTGAACGTGATCGGCTTTGCCCCGGGCTTCAGGCGCTTCGGTGGGGAGAGCCGCACCCTGCGCCGGGAGGCCCTCGCCCTTGCGGAAAGGGCGGATGTGGTGCTTTTATATCTGGGGCTTTCCGAGGCCGATGACGCGGAGGGCGTGGACCGCCCCCACATGCGCCTGCCGGAGAACCAGATAAGGCTGCTGAGGGAGATATCGGGGGTAAATTCCTCCGTTGCCGTGGTGCTCTCCTGCGGCTGTGCGGTGGAAATGGACTGGGATATTTATGTCCCCGCCCTTGTCCACGGCTATCTGGGTGGCCAGGCCGGTGCTGTGGCCATGGCCCGGCTGCTGACCGGAAAGGCCAATTTCTGCGGAAAGCTGGCGGAGACCGTGCCCCTGCGCTATGAGGATGTGCCCTCCGCCGCATACTATCCGGGCCGGGAGAAAAGCGCCGAGTACCGGGAGGGTCTGTACGTAGGCTACCGCTATTACGAAAGCGCCGGGGTAAATGTAAAATACCCCTTTGGTCATGGCCTGAGCTACACAAGCTTCGCGTATTCCGATATAAGGGCCGACGAAAACGGCGTCAGCTTTCTTGTTAAAAACACCGGCTCCCGCGCCGGGGCAGAGGTGGCCCAGGTATATGTGGCCCCACCCGCCGGGGGAATCTTCCGCCCGGCCATGGAGCTTCGGGGCTTCAGCCGGGTAAGCCTTGCGCCGGGGGAGGAAAAGCGCCTGCGCATCCCCCTCACGGAGCGGAGCTTCTCGCTGTGGAACATAAGGGAAAACCGCTGGTCGGTGGAGCCGGGCGAATATCAGATTCTGGTGGGCGCCTCCTGCCGGGATATCAGGCTCCGCGCTTCGGTGGTCAAAACAGGCCCTGCCGTGGAAAATCCCTATCAGGGTCAGGAGTTCGCGCCCTATTACAGGGCAGATATAAAAGCCGTCCCCGATGAGAGCTTCCGCGCGCTTCTGGGCCATGAGCCTCCCGCCGCTTACTGGGACAGAAGCGTCCCTCTGGGCTTTAACGACACGGTGTATCAGGGCAGTTATCTCAAAGGGGGACTGGGCCGCTTTCTGTATGAGGCCCTGGCCGGTTATGTCCGTGTCATGACCGCCGCCGGCCGCCCGGACAGGGCAAACGAGGCCGCCTTTTATATGAACATGCCCTACCGGAATCTGGGCCGTCTCTCTGGGCTTTTTTCAGACAGGCAGATGCAGGCCCTGCTGAGGGTTGTAAACCGGGAAAGGGGCGGCCTTGGCGGCTTTATAAAAGAAATGTGCCGCAACAGAGGCTGATCTTCATAAAATCTCAAGAATTCCGGCGGCATTTTATAATAATTTCGGCCGCCCTATCTGATATAATGACTTAAAGCAAAAAAATGGAGCCTGAGCTATGGAAAACAAGATTCTTGTAGTGGACGATGAAAAGGAAATCGCAGAGCTTGTGGAGCTGTATCTGAAAAACGACGGCTTTCAGGTGGAAAAAGCATACAATGCGGAGGAAGCGCTGGAGAGCATCGCACGCTCGGCCCCCGCTCTGGCGCTGCTGGATGTGATGCTGCCGGATATGAGCGGTTTTGCGCTTTGCCGCAGGATAAGGGAGACGCATCTCTTCCCCATCATCATGCTTACAGCCCGTGTGGAGGACGCAGACAAGATCACCGGCCTCACGCTGGGGGCGGATGATTATGTGACCAAGCCCTTCAACCCGCTGGAGCTGGCGGCAAGGGTAAAGACCCAACTGCGCCGCTTCACCAGGTACAACACCGCCCAGCCTGAGAAGACAGAGGAGTACGACTTTCGGGGACTGTACATCTGCCGGGACAGCCACAAATGCACGCTCTTTGACCGGGATCTGTGTCTTACGCCGCTGGAGTTTGACATTCTCTGGTATCTCTGCCGCTGCCGGGGCCGGGTCGTCTCCTCGGAGGAGCTGTTTGAGGCGGTATGGGGCGAGAAATATCTGGACAATAACAACACGGTCATGTCCCACATTGCCCGGCTTCGGGAAAAAATGAGGGAGCCGGCCAGAAAGCCTAAATTCATCAAAACCGTTTGGGGAGTGGGGTACACCATTGAGTAAATCCGAAAAAAATATACGCCGCAGCAGGCTCTCCCGCAGGCTGCTGCTCCAGTATCTGTTCTCCCTTGTGGTGTTCGTGGCGGCGCTCTGCCTTTTTGTGATGCTGACCTGGCAGTTTTGCAGCGGGATCGTCTGGTCAGAGCGGAATCCTCTGTATTATGTACTCAGGTTCATTCGAGATTATATTCTGTTTTTCATCGGCCTTGCGCTGCTGGGCGGCTGGACCGTTATAACATACGCATTTCTTTCAAAGCCCCTGCGTTATCTGGACGAGGTCGTCTCCGCGGCAGAGAGCCTTGTCCGGCCCGACAGCGCCCCTGTCAGCCTCTCCCCCGAAATGCTGGATACCCAGAACGAGCTGAACCTCGTGCGGGAGCGGGCCCTCAGGGACGCCGCCGCGGCCCGGGAGGCCGAGCAGCGGAAGAACGACCTGATCGTTTATCTGGCCCATGACCTGAAAACGCCCCTTACCAGCGTCATCGGCTATCTCAGCCTGATACAGGACGAGCCGGAGATTTCCCCGGCACTTCGGGAGAAATACATGGGGGTCGCCCTTGACAAGGCTTTACGTCTGGAGGAGCTGATCAACGAGTTTTTCGACATTACCCGCTTTAACCTCAGCAGCATAAGCCTTGAAAAGGAGCGGCTGAATCTGACGCTCCTGCTCCGGCAGACCGCCTTTGAATTCGAGCCCGCCCTGCGGGAAAAGGAACTGCGTCTGGAAAGCCGCCTGGAGGAGGATGTTTTCATCCTGGCCGACGGAGATAAGCTCGCCCGGGTCTTTGACAATCTGCTGCGAAACGCGGTAAATTACAGCTATGCCGGCTCCACCGTCTCTCTGTCCATGAAAAAGAAACAGGATCGCGTCACTGTCCGGATGGAAAACCAGGGCCGGACCATCCCGCCGGAAAAACTCTCGAAAATCTTCCAGCAGTTTTTCCGTCTGGATTCCTCCCGCTCCAGCGCCACGGGCGGCGCGGGCCTGGGGCTTGCCATTGCCCGGGAAATCGTGGAAAAACACGGAGGGAGCATCCGGGCGGAGAGTGCCGGCGAACGCATCGTTTTCACCGTGGAGCTTCCGTTATAAAATCGCAAGAAATGCGCAAGGGAATTTCAAGGCAAACACAATTGAATTCAAAAACAAATTTCTCCCCGCTCTGATACCATTAATGGCAGTCAGGGCGGATTTTTTTCGCTCTGAAATACGCGCAAGGAGGACCCGCATGAAAAGAAAACGCCTTACGGAAGTTTTTCCCTGGCTTCTTCCCCTGCGGAAAAAGCAGAGGAAATTCTGTTTCTACCTGAAAATGCGTCTGGACGGCCAGCACTACGCCCGCACGCTCTCGCCCGCGCCGCTGCCCTTCCTGCTTTTTGAGACAAGCTGCCCCATGATAAACAGGAAAACCGGTTTTGACCTGAAATATCAGGAAAACAAGGTTCACAACCTGAAGCTTGCCGCCAAAAGCCTGGACGGGCTTCTGATCCGCCCCGGAGAGACTTTTTCCTTCTGGCAGGCAGCCCGGCACGCAGATCGGGATATCCCGTACAGAAAGGGCCTGGCGGAGATCAACGGCAGGCTCGTCCCGGAGTACGGCGGCGGCCTCTGTATGCTCTCCAACCTGCTGTTCTGGGCGCTGCTGCACAGCCCGTTGACCATTGCCGAGCGCCACGGCCACCGGGAAAAGGACTTCCCTGAACCACCCAGCGACGCCCCCCTGGGCGTCGACGCCGCCGTGGCGGAGGGCTGGCTGGATCTGAAAATGCGAAACGACACCCCGGTCTGCTATCAGCTCCGCCTGGGCTTTTCCGAAGGGCGCATACGCTGCCGGATCCTGGCCGGGCGGGAGCCCGGAGAGCGCTTCCGGGTATTCAACGGGGCAGTGGAATACCGGCGGGAGCGGGGTGCAGTCTTCGAATACGTTCCCGTACGCCGGGAAAGGCTCGCCCTTTCTGGACGGATCCTTGAGGAAGATATGCTTTATGTAAACCGCTGCCGCATAGGTTACGCCCTGCCGGAGGGCACAGAGATAGAGGAGGAAAAATAAAGATGGAAAAGAAAAATATTCTTGTGATTTTCGGCGGCCGCTCCCCGGAGCACAGAGTCTCGCTGCAATCCGCTTCCGGTATCCTATCCCATATGGACAGGGAAAAATACCGGCCCGTCCCGGTGGGCATCAGCAGGGAGGGGCGCTGGTACCTGTCCGATGCGTCGGCGGAGGACATTGCAGAGGACCGCTGGCTCTCTCCTGAACGCTGCGCTCCCGCCTGCCTCTCCCCGGATTTTGGAGGAAAACTGTTCGTTTCGAGGCAGGATGGCAGCGAAGCGATCCAAGTCGACGCCGCTTTCCCCGTGCTCCACGGGAAAAACGGAGAGGATGGAAGCGTTCAGGGTCTGTTGGCGCTGGCGGGGATTCCCGTGGCGGGCTGCGGTATTCTGGCCTCCGCCCTCTGCATGGACAAGGATCGGGCGCACAAGCTGGCCGCGGCGGCGGGCATATCCGTCCCGGCCTCTTTTTTACTGGAACAGGGCTTTCACGAGAGGGATGCGCTGAACAAGGCCCGGTCACTGGGCTTCCCGCTGTTTGTCAAGCCTCTTCGGGCCGGCTCTTCCTTCGGCATCAGCCGGGTGACGGAGCCGGGCGCTTTTACAGACGCGGTATACGCAGCCCTGCTTTATGACACGCAGGTCCTGGTCGAAAAGGAGGTCCCGGGCTTTGAGGTGGGCTGTGCGGTCATGGGCAGGCATACGCTCATGACCGGCGAGCCGGACGAGATCGAGCTGTCCGGCGGCTTTTTCGACTTTCAGGAAAAATACGGCCTCATCAGCTCCAAAATTCACGTTCCCGCCCGTGTCAGCCGGGAAAAGGCCGATCAAATAAAGGAGAGCGCGAAAAAGATATACCGGGCGCTCGGCTGCGCCGGCTTTGCCCGGGTGGATATGTTCCTCACGCCGGCCGGAGAGATCATTTTTAATGAGGTAAACACCATTCCCGGCTTCACGCCCCACAGCCGCTTCCCGGCCATGATGGGCGCGGCGGGCATCAGCTTCACGAAGCTTATAGATCTGGCCATAAAGGAGGCGGAAGCGGAATGAGCCTGCGCGAAAAGCTCTGGGATTACTCCTGCGGCAATGGCCTGGGCCTTTTCTGGCGGATGTTCCTGCTCCGGCAGCGGACGAAAAGCAGGCTTGGCGCCCGTATACTCAGCTTCCTTATCAATTGCAGCGCCCGCAGGCACGGAGGCTATGTCGGTGTCGGGGCACAGATTGCTTCCGTCCCCTCTCTGCCCCATGGCTTACACGGGATATACATATCCCGCTTTGCCTCCGTAGGTCCCAACTGCCGCATATACCAGAATGTTACCATCGGTGAGGTGGACGGAAAGGCGCCGAAAATCGGCGGAGGCTGCCTGATCGGCGCGGGCGCCTGTCTCGTGGGAGATATTACGATTGGGGAAAATGTAAAAATCGGCGCGGGCGCCGTGGTGGCCTCCAGCATACCTGCGGGCAGCACCGTCGTGGCCCAAGCTCCCAGGGTGCTGGTGAAAGGCGGCGCACATGGCTGATTTTCACACCGGCAGGGCCTGGATCGAGCTGGATATGGGTGCGCTGGCGCACAATGTCTCCCGCCTGCGTTCTCTGCTGCCGGCCGGCTGCCGGCTTATGCCCGCCGTAAAAGCCAACGCCTACGGCCATGGGGCCGCGCTTATTTCAAGGGAGCTGAACCGGCTCGGGGTGGACAGCTTCTGCGTCGCCTCGGCCGGGGAAGGAGCCGCTCTGCGCGAGGCGGGCGTATACGGGGATATCCTGGTCCTGGGTTACACCCACCCGAAGGACATGGCGCTTCTCCGGGAAAACAACTTGATTCAGACGATTGTCGACGGGGAATATGCCCGGCTTCTCCCGGCAGCGGGGCCGGGGCTCAGGACACATCTTGCCATAGACAGCGGCATGCACAGGCTGGGTATCGGCTGGGGGGCACCGCGCTTATGGAGCAGGTCTGCCGGATGAGCGGCTTTTCCGTGGAGGGAGCCTACACCCATCTCTGTACAGATGACCGGAACTTTTCCCTTCTCCAGGCCAGGCGCTTTTACGCAGCCGTAGCCGCCTTGCGCAGGGAGGGGCATCCCCTGCCCCGTGCCCACATTCTCAGCAGCGCCGGGCTCTTTGACCTGCCCGGCCTGGGCGGCGCCTACGCCAGAACCGGCATTGCGCTGTATGGGCTTATGAGCCGCCGGGAGGAGGAGCGAAAGCGAAACCCGGGGCTTATGCCGGTGCTGTCCCTGAAGGCGCGGGTGGCCTCCGTCAGAGAAATCGCTCCGGGCGAAGGCGCGGGCTATGGCCTGGCCTTTCGCCCGGGACGGAAAAGCCGCCTTGCCGCCCTCTCCATTGGTTATGCGGACGGACTCCCCTCCTCCGCCTCCGGCGGCCAGGTGCTGATCAGAGGCCGCTCCGCCCCCATCGTGGGCAGGCTGTGTATGGATCAGAGCCTTGTGGATGTGACGGCACTCCCAGCCGTGCAGCCCGGGGATGAGGCGGTCTTGATCGGCGTTTCCGAGGGTGCGCGTATATCTGCCTATACGCTTGCGGAGAAATGCGGCTGTATTACAAACGAGCTTCTGAGCCGCCTGGGCCCCCGGCTGGAGCGGGTACCGGTTTAAGGGCGCCCGTTTGCAGCTCCGGGTAAGTATTAGTTTTTCTAATACTTGCATGAAAAAGGACACTATGGCAAAAATCACTTTCGTACAGCAAATGGGCAGAGCTTTTTAGTACAATCATCCAAAATTATTCCCCGCTTATTGACAATAATCATGGGGATATCTATACTGCGGTAAATTGAAAAAGCAGGCACGTCCCGGGAGAGGTCCGGGACGGCTTGCCTTTTTCATATCTATGAAACTGATGGGTGAAAGTATGGAAGACAGACAGAAGAATTCTCTTTACGACCCCCGCTTTGAGCACGACGCCTGCGGCATCGGGGCCGTCGTTGACCTTAAGGGCGGACGGAGCCACAAGACTGTGAGCGACGCGCTCTCGATCGTGGAAAAGCTCCGCCACCGGGCGGGCCGGGACGCCTCCGGAGAGACCGGAGACGGCGTGGGCATCCTGCTGCAGGTCCCCCATGAGCTTTTTGCCGCCGAGGCGGAGGCCAGGGGCCTTACCCTGGGCGGAGAGCTGGATTACGGCGTGGGCATGTTTTTTCTGCCCCGGGACCGGATACGCCGCAGCCGCTGCATGAAGCTCTTTGAGATCCTGCTGGGCAAGGAGAGCATGGAGCCCCTGTTCTGGCGGGACGTGCCCACAAGGCCGGAGATTCTTGGTCAGAAGGCGCTGGCCTGCATGCCGTACATTGCTCAGATCTTTGTGCGCAGGCCCGGGGGCGTGGCTCCGGGCCTGAATTTCGACAGGCGGCTTTACATTGTCCGCCGGGAATTTGAACAGTCGGTATCGGACGCGTATATAGCCTCCCTCTCCTGCCGCACCATCGTATACAAGGGCATGTTTCTGGTAGAGCAGCTGCGCCGCTTCTACCCGGATCTGGAAAATTCCCTCTGCCGCTCGGCTCTGGCGCTGGTGCACTCCCGCTTTTCCACCAATACCTTCCCAAGCTGGGAACGGGCCCACCCCAACCGGCTCATCCTCCACAACGGGGAGATCAACACCATCCGCGGCAATATCGACAGGATGCTGGCCCGGGAGGAAACGATGTACTCCCGGCTGCTGGCAGAGGACATGGACAAGGTCCTGCCGGTGGTCAATTCCTCCGGCTCGGACTCCGCCATGCTGGACAACACGCTGGAATTTCTCATGTTCTCCGGCATGGACCTGCCGCTGGCGGTCATGGTCACAATCCCCGAACCATGGAACGGCAAGCGGGACATGAGCCGGGAACGGCGGGACATGTACCACTATTACGCCACCATGATGGAGCCCTGGGACGGCCCTGCGGCCATTCTCTTTTCCGACGGGGACAGCGTGGGCGCGGTTCTGGACCGCAACGGCCTGCGGCCCCTTCGCTATTATCTCACGGCGGACCGGCGGCTCATCCTCTCCTCGGAGGTGGGCGTTATGGACATCCCGCCGGAGCAGATTGCAAAGCGCTCCCGGCTGGAGCCGGGGAAAATGCTGCTGGCAGATGTGGTGGACGGCCGTGTAAGGCTGGACGATGAGATAAAGGAGGCCTACTCCCGCTATTACCCCTTCGGGGAGTGGCTGGATTCGGAGCTTATAAAGCTCTCAGAGCTGCCCACGGCGAAAAAGCGCCTCGAGGAGACGAGCCAGCCTCTGCGGGACAGACTGTACAAGGCCTTCGGCTGGTCCTATGTAGAAATTAAAAGCTCCGTCCTTGCCATGGCCAGAACCGGCGCAGAGCCTACCGAAGCCATGGGAGCGGACACTCCGCTGGCGGTGCTGTCGGACAAGCATCAGCCCCTTTTCAATTACTTCAAGCAGATGTTCGCCCAGGTCACGAACCCGCCCATCGACTCCATTCGGGAAAAGACCGTGGTGGACACCACAATCTATGTAGGCACCGACGGCAACCTGCTTGAGGCGCAGGCGGCCAACTGCCGGGTGCTGGAGCTGGCCGGCCCTATCCTCTCGGGCATGGAGCTTATGAAGATCAAGGCGCTGGATAAGCCCGGTCTGAAAAGCGCCGTTATCTCCCTTCTATATTATAAGAACACCTCCCTGGAGCGGGCGCTGGACGCGCTTTTTGTCAGCTGCGACAAGGCCTACCGGGCCGGGGCAAACATTATGATCCTCTCCGACAGGGGCGTGGACGAGAACCACACGGCCATCCCCTCCCTGCTGGCCGTATCGGCTCTGGAGCAGTATCTGGTGCGCACGAAGAAGCGCACCGCCGTCTCCGTGATCCTGGAGAGCGCGGAGCCAAGAAGCGTCCACCATTTTGCGGCCCTGCTGGGCTACGGTGCCACTGCCGTGAACCCTTATCTCGCCCATGAGTGCATCGGCGAGATGATCGGCATGGGCCTGCTGGACCGGGACTACTATGCCGCCGTGGACGCCTACGACCGGGCGGTACTGGACGGCGTAGTGAAAATCGCCTCCAAAATGGGCATATCCACCATCCAGTCTTACCGCAGCGCCCAGATTTTTGAGGCCGTGGGCATTAACCGGGACGTAACGGAGCGCTACTTCGGCGGCACCGTCAGCCGGGTTGGCGGCGTGGGCATGGCGGAGATCGCCGAGGCGGTCATCCTGCAGCACGACATGGGCTTCGACCCCATGGGCCTGCCTATAGACCCGGCCACCGACAGCCAGGGTCTGCACTTTCTTCGCAGCGGCATGGGGGCCGAGGAGCACCTCTGGGACCCCATGACCATCCTCACCCTCCAGAGCGCCGTGAAAAGCGGCTCTTACGATGAATATAAGGAATACGCCCGCCTCTCCCTGCATGAAAGCACCCCCTGCTCCCTGCGGAACCTGCTGGAGCTCAATACAGCCGGCACGACCCCCATTCCCATCGAGGAAGTGGAGCCGGAGGGCGAGATCATGAAGCGCTTCAAGACCGGGGCCATGTCCTACGGTTCCATCTCTCAGGAGGCCCACGAGTGTCTGGCCCTGGCAATGAACGCCATCGGCGGCAAGTCCAACTCCGGCGAGGGCGGCGAGAGCCGGGACAGGCTGGGGACCAACAGGAATTCCGCCGTAAAGCAGGTGGCCTCCGGCCGCTTCGGAGTCACAAGCGAGTATCTTGTCTCGGCGGAGGAAATTCAGATTAAAATGGCCCAGGGCGCAAAGCCCGGCGAGGGCGGGCATCTGCCCGGCAGCAAGGTCTGGCCCTGGATTGCCCGCACCCGCTGTTCCACGCCCGGCGTGTCCCTCATCTCTCCCCCGCCCCACCACGATATATATTCCATAGAAGACCTGGCCCAGCTCATATACGACCTCAAGTGCGCCAACCGCTACGCTGCCATCTCTGTGAAACTGGTAAGCGAGGCGGGCGTGGGTACCATCGCGGCGGGCGTGGCCAAGGCCGGGGCGCAGACGGTACTCATCTCCGGCTACGACGGCGGCACCGGAGCCGCGCCCCAGAACTCCATTTATAACGCCGGCCTTCCCTGGGAGCTGGGTCTGGCAGAAGCCCACCAGACGCTTATGAAGAATGGCCTGCGCTCCCGGGTGCGGCTGGAGGTGGACGGCAAACTGATGAACGGCCGGGATGTGGCCGTGGCCTGTATGCTGGGGGCGGAGGAATTCGGCTTTGCTACCGCTCCGCTGGTGGCCCTGGGCTGCCGCATGATGCGCCTGTGCAGCCGGGACACCTGCCCGCTGGGCATTGCCACCCAGAATCCGGCGCTAAGGTCTGCTGCACCGACCGGGCCATCGGCACCCTCTTCGGCGCTGAGCTTACCCGCCGCTTCGGCGGCAGCCTGCCTGAGAACAGCTACGTTATAAAATGCACCGGCGGCGCGGGCCAGTCCTTCGGCGCTTTCATCCCGGCCGCCCTGAGTTTGGAGCTTGAGGGCGACAGTAACGACTATCTGGGAAAGGGTCTCTCAGGAGGCCGTATCTCCGTGCGCCCGCCAAAACTGGGCGGCGGCGAAGGCGAGGACGTTATCATAGGCAATGTGGCCCTCTATGGGGCCACTGGCGGCAGCGCCTTCATTAGAGGCCGGGCCGGGGAACGCTTCTGCGTGCGCAACTCCGGGGCCGTAGCCGTGGTAGAGGGCGTGGGCGAGCACGGCTGCGAGTATATGACCGGGGGCCGGGTGGTCATCCTGGGGCCAACAGGGCGGAACTTTGCCGCGGGCATGTCCGGCGGCACGGCCTATGTGCTGGACACGGCGCACGACCTGTATCTGCGGGTCAACAAGGACATGGTGGACATCTGCCCCGTGTCCGAGAGCCACGACATAGCCGAGCTTCAGGAGCTTCTCAGCCGCCATCTGGAGGCCACCGGCTCCCCGAAAGCCAGAGAGCTTCTGGCGGGCTTCCCGGAACGGGCGGGAGACTTTAAGAAAATCGTCCCCAGAGATTACATGACCATGGCCGGACGCATCGCCAGGTACGAGGCCAGGGGCATCGCCCGGGATGAGGCGGAGCTGATGGCTTTTGAGGAGGGAGGACTCTGATATGACGGAAAGCATAAAAGAACGGCAGGCCCAGGGCAGCCGCTGTTTGGGCTGCGGCGTACCCTTTTGCCAGGCGGGCGTGGTTTTCCACGGCAGGCGGCTGGGCTGCCCGCTGCACAATCTCATCCCCGAATGGAACGATATGCTCCGCCGGGGAAACCCGGAGCACGCCCTCTCCCGGCTTCTCAAGGTGAACCCCTTCCCGGAGTTTACAGGCCGGGTCTGCCCCGCTTTCTGCCGGCGGGCCTGCGTTCTGGGCCAGAGCGGGGAGCCGGTGGATATAAAGGCAAACGAGCTTTTTATCATAGAGTTTGCTTTTGAAAAGGGCCTCATGCTCCCTCACATTCCCGAAACCCGATCGGGAAAGACCGCCGCCGTCATCGGCGGCGCAGGCATGACGGCCGCCTGGTATCTCAACCGCCGGGGCCACCGGGTAACGGTTTTTGATGCGGGCAGCGAGCCGGGGGGCCAGCTCCTCAAGATCCCCGCCGCCCAGCTTTCGCCGGAGATCGTCCGCCGCAGGGTGCGGCTCATGGAGGAGGAGGGCGTAAGCTTCCGATGCGGCGCCGCCGTCCGGGCGGAGGAGCTGGAAAAGGACTTCGACACGGCGCTGTCCTGCACGGGGCCGGAGTCGAAAAAGGAATCCCTCGTGGTCCTCGCCATCTGCCGGGGCAAGGAGCAGGCCGCCCGGGCGGACAGGGAACTGATGGGCTATACCAGCATCGAGCTGTAAAAAATGCCTCTGAAACATTTCTGAATATCCGCCGTCATATAAGCGCCGGGGAAAATCTCCCCGGCGCTTCGTGGGCGGCAATATTAATATATCTTCACTTTTATTTTGTGCGAAGCTGCGTTATAATGGGTCCTGTAAGAAAGGAAGGAGGCCGTATATGTGAAAAAATCTGTAAAGATTCTTCTCTCAATTTTATGTGTGGCCTTTGTATGTGTGTTTGCTTTCAGCGGCTACAAGCTGTACAGCATAATGCATGAATACAAGGTTTCGGAAGGAAAGTATAACGACCTTAACAGTAAGTTTGTCACCGCCGGAGGCAAAAACAGCGGCGAGGACGGCCCGCTTAAAAACGAGGAGACTTCTCCCATCTCTGTTGATTTCGACGCGCTTCTCGCAGAGTCGGACGATGTGGTGGGCTGGATACACAGCGAAAACACCGCGATCGATTACCCTGTGGTCAAGGCCGAGGATAATTTCTATTATCTCCACCGCTTCATAGACGGAAGCTACAACGGCGGCGGCTCCATATTTCTGGACTGTCTCTGCGCAGGTGATTTTTCCGGTAAAAACACCGTCATATACGGACACAATATGAACGACGGCTCCATGTTCGCCAGTCTCCGGGATTATCGCGAGGACGGGTACTATGCCGAGCATCCCAAGCTCTACCTGAACACGCCCACCCAGAATTACAGAATCGAAGTCTTTGCCGGCTATGTGACGGATGCCGATTCCGATACATACGACATCGGATTCACGGACGACGCGGCCTATCTTGCTTTTCTGGAGAAGATGCGCTCCCAGTCCGACTTTGAGACCAATGTGGAGCTGACGGCGGAGGACAGGATCGTGACCCTCTCCACCTGCTCCTATGAGTACTACGACGCCAGGTATGTAATTCAGGGCAAGCTGGTGCCCATAAACTAAGCCGATAAAGAATTATGTAAATTTAAGAATTCTTTTGAATTTTAACTATTGCTTTTTCGCATATGATTTACTATAATGAATTTGCGATAGGTTACAAAGCGGTTAAATTTTATGACAAGTTTTTCCCGACCGGGGATTTCTCCCCGCAAAAATAAATCGCGCGTAAAAAACATTTCTTTTTGAGGTGATCAAATATGAAGAAGAAATCCAAAGTACTGTTCAGCTTCCTGTTTGTGCTGGTGTTTATGGTCCAGCTCATAGGCAGCGCTTTTGCCGCCGCGCCGGATGGTGCCTTTGAAGCGCCCGCAGAGGCCACCCTGAGCTACAAGCTCAGCGCCGTAGTTCCCGGCGAAGGCGGCAATCCGGAAACCAGGGAAGTAAAGGCCGAGGATGAGGCTACCACTTTCGGTGAAGGCAAGTCCTGTGCCGTGATGCTCGGCGACAAGGCTCTTGACCGCGCCGGCACCAACCCTCTGACCGATCTGCTTGCGAAAAATGTGGGCATTACTCCCCCTGAGGGCTGGTATGTCTCCGCGCTCAGTCTGCGCGCCGCCGATAGCACCGAAAGCAGCGCAGATCTGCTGAAGCGGGCCACCGCCTCCATCTACTCCGCTGATCTCAGCCTGGAAAGCGAGGATCTCACCGTCCGCAGCGATGCCGGAACCTTCCTTGACATGGGCATTTTCTCCGGCGATGTAATCGGGGCCTCCGCTTTCACGCTTGACATTACGCTCTCCCCCATTGACCCTGAGGCCACAATTGTCGTAAGCAAGGACGGGGCACCGGTCTCCAGCGAAGTTACCCCCGAGGCGGCGGCTCCCGATTCCGATTACAAGCAGTTTGCGGGCTGGCTGCTGACCTATGAAAACGGCTCCAGCGTTCTTGTTGGCGCAGAGGCCCCGATCAAGCCCTATGCCAGCTGCAGCCTCGCCCCTGTGTTTACTGACATTATTTACAGCGGAACTCTTACTGCCGATAGCTTGAGCATTGCCGCAGGCGAAGAAATCAGCTTCACCAGCGTTCTCTCCGGGCTTGATGAAAGCTTCACCGTAAAGGACGTTGCCTACGAGCTTAAGAGCGGCGAAGAGACCGTGGATGCGGCTTCCGTGACCGAGGGCAGCTACACCATCAATATTATCTCCGCAAAGCTCTATAAGGGCGACGCGGAGGTTCCCGCCGGGAACAGTTCTCTCACCTTCGCGCCCGGCACCCTGACCGTGACCGCCGCCCAGACCCCCATTGTCAAGGTTCCCCTTACCGTGACCGCCAAGGCTCCCATCTATGATGAGGCTGCCAAGACCTACAAGCTGGCCGAGTCCGAGACCGACCGCTATTCCATTGAAGGCACTCTGGCCGAGGGCGACGTTGCTGTCATCACCGTGGAACTGGTCGAAGAACCCGCAGGCAGCTTCACCGCCAAGGTTACTTCCGTTGTAATTAACAACGGTGAGACCGACGTCAGCGGGAATTACGAAATCACCATGAACCCTTCCGACACTGTTACCGTCCCCGAGACGCCCGCCGAGCCCATTGCCATCACTGTTACCGCCAACAAGCCCGTCCTGGGCGCTGACGGCAAGACCTATAATAATGACGGCGCCACCATTACCAGCGGCACACTGGTTGATGAAGATAAGATAGGTGAACTGAGCTTTGAGCCCCTGGAGCTGAAGGACGGCAAGTATGTCTCCGTTCTCTCCTCCGTCAAGATCGTCGACAAGGACGGCAAGGCTGTCGACGAGAACAAGTACAAGATTACCTTGGCAAGCTCTGAGCCTGTCACCCCTGAGACTCCCGAGATTGAGCGCGGTGAAATCACCGTGAAGGCCAAGGACCGCAGCGCCTCCTATGACGGCACCGAGATCAAGGCAAACGACTATGAGATCAGCTCCGGCGCGCTGGCCGAGGGCGACAAAATGGAAGTCAGCTATGAGGGCGGCTCCACCAATGTCACCTCCTCCCCCGTTGAGAGCAAGCCTGTGGTCGTCATCAAGGACAGCGCCGGCAAGGATGTGACCTCTGAATACACCGTCAAGACCGAGGCCGGCAAGGTCACCGTCACCAAGCGTGACGCCACCGTTACCGCGAATCCCGTTGAAAAGGCTTATAACGGCGAGGCTTTCTCCCTGGGCAAGGAGGGCAAGCTGAGCCAGAGCGGGCTTGCAAGCGGGCACAAGGCCGTTATCAAGGCCTGGTACACCGCCCAGAACGGTAAAAAGGTCAGTGCAGTGGAGGCCGGGCAGTACGATGTTGTTCTCAGCTCCGTCGTTATTCAGGACGCCCAGGGAAATGAGGTCACCGCCAACTACAACCTGACCGTCAAGAACGGCACGCTGACCATCAAGGCCCCCACCACCGCCATCGACATCACTCTCACCGCCGATTCCCAGACCTGGGTTTACGACGGCAAGGCTCACTCCGTCACCACCTATAAGATCACCAGCGGCAAGCTGGCCGACGGCGACAAGATTGAATCTGTGAAAGTCAGCGGCACCATTACCAACGCCGGTACTGCCAAGAATGAAATTTCCGGCGCGGTCATCAAGAACGGCGGCAGCGCTGTATCCGGCGGCAAGTACAACATCACCTATGTTGCCGGCACCCTCACCGTCACCAAGGCGCCCCTTACCCTCACCGCCGAGTCCGACAGCAAGACCTATGACGGCAAGAAGATCGACAACAAGAACGTCTCCGCTACCAAGCTTGCAAATCCCGACCACAAGATAAGCGTTACTCTGGGCGTATTTGACAAGGACGGCAAGGAGCTGCAGAACGGCGCCGTAAATCCCGGCACCTATACCAAGAAGATCAAGAGCTATGTCATCAAGGCCGGCGAGACTGATGTCACCGCCAACTACGACGTTAAAACCGTGGATGGCACCCTGACCATCAAGCCCAGCGATAAGAACAATTCCAACAGCCCCAAGACTGGCGACACCGCTAATCTCGGCCTTTGGATTGGCCTGCTGGCCGGCTCCGCTGTTCTGGTTCTGGCTATCGTCGCTTTCGTTGTTATCAAGAACAAAAAGAAGAACGCGGGTATCCCCACCGAGGAAACCGATATTCCCAGGGACGATGACCCGAACGACAGCAATGACCTGAACTAAACCAGGCAAATAACTAAAGTTAAGCCCCGGAAGAAAATCTTCCGGGGCTTCCACATTTTCGATTCAAAGCAGGGAGGAAAGCCAGCCTGCCAGAGGGAAATAGGCCAGCGGCAGGAACACCGCCGGGAGCATATTGGCTACCTTGATCCGCTCCCCGAGGCCCAGCATGTTCAGGGCCATGCCTATGAGGATGGTTCCGCCTACGGCGGACATCTCTGCGACCGCCGCCGGGCTGAGGGCTGGGGCCAACAGGCCCGAGAGCAGGGTCAGCCCGCCCTGGAAGACCAGGATAAAGGCCGCCGAGCAGGTGACACCGAAGCCCATGGCCGCGCCGAAAGCCATGGAGGAAACAAAATCCAGGGCGCTTTTGGCATAGATAATGCCGTAATTATGATGAATTCCCGCCTCCAGGGAGCCCATTATGGTCATGGATCCGATGCAGAAAAGGATGCAGGCGGAGACAAAGCCCTCGGTAAATCGGCTGTCGGAACCGGAATTCGGCACCAGCTTCGCTTTGAGGAAATCCCCGGCCCGCTCGATTCCGTCGTCGATGCGGATCAGCTCCCCAAGGGCCGTGCCCAGCGCCATGGAGAGAATGACGCAGAGCAGAGCCTCTGTCTCAAGGGCGCTGGAAAGGCCGATCACCGCCGTACACAGTGCCAAAGCCTTTATCAGCGCATTCTGGAAGCTCTCTTTCAGCCGGTTTCTCAGCAGGATCCCGATAAGGCTGCCCACGATCACCGTGGCCATATTCACGAAAACAGCGATCATGCCCCGTTTCCTTTCCCGCTGAGATAATCCTTCAGAAACAGCAGCGCTTTCCGATAGCCCTCGAAGCCCAGCCCCTTATAGGTCTTTACGCAGGCCATCCCGGCGTAGGATATCTGCCGGAAATCCTCCCGGTTCCCCACGTCGGAGATATGCACCTCCACCGCCGGCAGAGCCACGGCCTTCAGCGCGTCCAGAATAGCCACGCTGGTGTGGGTATAGGCGGCGGGGTTTATGATGATCCCGTCAAAGTTCCCGTAGGCCTGCTGGATCTTATCTACGATATCTCCCTCGTGGTTGGACTGGAACAGCTCTCCCTCCACGCCTTCGGCCCGGAAGCTGTCCCAAATGAACTCCTGAAGCTGGGCGTAGCTGCCTTTGCCATAGACCTCCGGCTCCCGCAGGCCCAACATGTTGATATTGGGCCCGTTTATAACAAGTATTTTCATTTCAGCGCCTCCAGTATGGCCATGAGCGTATCCCCCGGGGCGCTATTGTTGTCAACAGTGAAATCGGCAAAGCGCTCATAGAGGGGGCGGCGCCGCTCATAGAGCAGATTCAGATCCGCCTTTTGGGAGAGGGGCCGCCCGTCCCGGGGGAGCTTCGCCGTGTCCCGGCGGAGCCAGATTATGCGGCCGTTCTGATGCAGGGGGGCGTAATTCTCCCACCGGGTGACGCAGCCGCCGCCGGTGGAGATCACCGCTCCGGAGCGCTTGCCCAGCTCCCGGAGCGCCTGCGTTTCCAGTTCCCGGAAGCGCTTCTCGCCGAAGCGCTCAAAAATCTCCGGTATGCTCATGCCCGCCGCCTGCCGGACATACTCGTCCGCCTCGCAGACCGGCCTGCCGAGGGCCCTGCCCAGAAGGGCAGCCAGCGTGCTCTTGCCGCTGCCGGGCATGCCCACCAGTACAATATTCTGCATGGCGTTTGAGAGCTTCCGCTCGATGCGGTCGATCTCCCCATCGTCTATGCTCCCGCCGGTAAAAAGCTCGCTGCTGCGCTTGGCCTGAGCCACCAGCATGTAAAGCCCGCTGGCACAGGGAATATTCAGACGCTCCGCCTGAAGAATGAGGGCTGTCCGGGCCGGGTTATACACCACGTCCAGCACCCCTTCGCAGCCGGGGAACCGCTCCAGATCTACCGCCGCCGCGCCGTTTCCAGGATACATGCCCAGAGGCGTGGTGTTGGCGATTATCTCCGCATCGGCATGGCGGGACAAATTGCCGTAATTATCCTCTCCCTCCCTGGAAATGACGGTGACGCTTTTCGCCCCCAGGTCCTTAAGCACCGCGCAGACCGTCACCGAGGCCCCGCCGCTGCCGAGGACAAGGGCTTTTTTCCCGCAGACCCGAATCCCGCTCCGGGACACAAGCTTTTCAAAGCCGTAAGCGTCGGTATTGTCCCCGTATATGCTGCCGTCGGGGCGGCGCACGAGGGTATTGACGCTGCCGATCGCCGCCGCTTTCTCCGAAAGCGCCGCGCAGAAGGGGATAACGGTCTTTTTATAGGGAATGGTCACGTTCAGCCCGTCCCAGTCCCCCTTTTTCAGGAAATCCTCAAGCTGCTCCGGGCTTTTCTCATAGAGCTTATATTCATAGTCCGCAAGCTCGCCGTGAATGGCGGGAGAATAGCTGTGGCCCAGCTTTTCCCCCAGAAGGCCGCATCTGCGCATCATATCACCTCGCTGTAGCTGCCCAGATACACAAACTCTTCCCCGAAGGACTCCAGCTCGCCCATAAGCTGGATAAACTGGGGGGAATAGACCGAGGCGTCCAGGTCGAAATAGAACATAAACTCAAAGTTCCGCTCAGGCATGGGGCGGCTCTCCAGCTTATTGAGGTTGATGCCCAGGGCATAAAAGCGGGAGAGGACCTTATACAGAGAGCCGGGCTGATGGGGCACCACCATCATAAGGCTGGTACGGTCAGCGCCGGGATAGATCTCCAGGTCACGGGAGATGCAGATGAACCGGGTGTAATTATTGCCCTGGTCCTGAACGGACTGCTCCAGGCACTCCAACCCGTAGAGCTTCATGCAGGAGCGGGAGGACAGGGCGGCCACGTCCTTTCTATCGGACTGGGCCACCATCTTTGCCGCCACAGCGGTGTTCTCGCAGGGGATGACCTTCACACCGCTGAACTTGCGCAGATATTCGGCGCACTGGCTTATGGCCTGCTCATGGGAATAGATTTCCTTAATGTCCGAGCGCTTTGTGCCGGGCTTAACCAGCAGATTGTGGTCCACCTTCAGACGCACGCTGCGGACGATGCGGAAATTGTGCTTCATCATCAGGTCGTACACCATGTTCACCGAGCCCGCGGTGCTGTTTTCCAGCGGGATCACCCCATAGCGGCAGAGGCCCTTTTCGATGGCAGAGAAAACCGCGTCGAAGGAGGAGAAATAGAGAACATTGGGCAGGCGAAAGAGCTTGCCGCAGGCGAGCTGGGAGTAGGCCCCCTCCACGCCCTGGCATGCCACGGTGGCATTCTGTGGAAAGAGCCTGTCCGTTTTTTCAATGGCGGCGCTGATTTGCTCCGTCAGCTCCGTGGTGCGTCCGAGGATCCGGTTCTGGCTGCTGCGGCTCAGCTCAAAAATCAGGGAATAGAGGGCTACGGCGTACTCCCGGAGCTGCTCCGGGGTCTTTTCCGCCACATCCAGCAGCTTTTCCCGCTCCCGCTTCGAGTCCAGCACCGGCAGGCCGTGCTCCTTTTTATATTCGGCTATATCCGCCGCCGTCTTCATGCGGCGGGTGAAGAGCTTTACCATCTCATCGTCAATGGAATCAAGCTCCTGTCTGTAATCCTTAAGCTCCATTTTCCTTTACCTCTTTTCTTTTCTGCGCCCGAGCAGCGCGTCATATACGGCCAGGGCCGCCGCAGCCTCTACGCAGGGCACTGCCCGGGGGACGATGCAGGGGTCGTGCCGCCCCGGAACCCGGAGCTTCACTGGCTCCATGGCGTCCAGATCCACGCTGTCCTGCTCCGCCGCCACAGAGGGCGTAGGCTTCACGGCAGCGCGGAACAGCAGGGGCATGCCGTTGGTAATACCGCCCAGAATTCCGCCGCAGTGATTGGTCTTTGTCTCAACTCTTCCCTTATTCAGGCAGAAGGGGTCGTTATTTTCAAGGCCGGTCATTCCGGCGGCGGCAAAGCCCGCGCCGAATTCGATTCCCTTCACGGCTGGGATGCCGAAAACAGCGGCAGCAATACGGTTTTCCATGCCGCCGAACATGGGGTCCCCCAGCCCGGCGGGCAGGCCCAGCACGGAGCACTCGATTATGCCGCCCAGAGAGTCCCCCGCCGCTTTGGCCCGGGCTATTTTATCCCGCATGGCCGCTCCCCTGCCCTCGTCAACAACGGGAAAGTCCTTATCCGCCGTGGATGCCAGCAGAACGCCCTTATCACGGACACCGCCGATTTCCAAAATCCGGGAGATTACCACTATCCCCTCCCGCTCAAGAAGCTGGGTGCAGATACCCCCGGCAATGCAGAGGGGCGCGGTGAGCCGCCCGGAAAAGTGGCCGCCGCCCGCGTAGTCCTGCGCGCCGCCGAACTTCACCCGGGCGGTGTAGTCCGCGTGACCCGGCCGGGGGACGCCGGAAAGGGCCTTGTAGTCGGTGGAGCGGGTGTCGGTATTTCTTATGATGGCGCTCAGGGGGGCGCCGCAGGTGACGTTTTCCTTAAGGCCCGAGAGAAATTCCGGCGCATCCGCTTCCCGGCGTGGGGTGGAATACTCGTTTTGTCCCGGAGCGCGCCGGCTGAGGAAGCGGGCAAGCCGCTCCATGTCGATTGGCTCCCCCGCCGGTATTCCCTCAAGGGTCATGCCTATGGCTGGGGAATGGGACTGGCCGAAGATCATAAGGCGAAGGTTCTCGCCATAGGTACTGCTCATGCTTTCCCTCCTGTCAGTGCTTCATAGTCTGCCCAGAAGCGGGGATAGGATTTGGCGACGCATTCCGCCCCCTCCACCGTGACCGTCCCGGTGCAGATCCCCGCCGCCACGGCGGCGGACATGGCGATGCGGTGATCCCCGCAGGCGTCCACCCGGCCGCCCCGGAGCCTCTTTCCGCCCCGGATCACAAGGCCCTCAGGCAGTTCCCTGATCTCCGCGCCCAGCGCTTTGAGCATTTCGGTGGTACTGCGGAGCCGGTCAGACTCCTTGAGACGGAGCCGCCCGGCGTTTATGACCCTCGTCTCCCCCGCCGCCCCGGCGGCGAGAACGCTCAGAACCGGGATCAGGTCGGGAATCGGGGCCGCGTCGATCTCGCAGCCCCGGAGAGCGCCGCCCCGGCAGAGGATTTCCCCCTGCCGCCGCTCCGTCTCCGCCCCGAAGCGGCGGAGAATGTCCAGAACCGCCCGGTCCCCCTGATGGGAGTCAAGGTTCAGCCCGGTAACGCTTATTCCCCTTTCCGACATGGCCCCGGCGCAGAGAAAAAAGGCGGCGTTGGAGTAGTCTCCCTCAACGCAAAGCGCCCGGGGCAGCCGGTACTTCACCCCGCCGGGTATGACCCAGCAGCCCCTATCCGGCGTAAGCGCAAGGCCCGCGAGCCGGAGCGCGTCCCCGGTCATGGTTATATAAGCGGAGGATTCGATCTTCCCCGTCACCTGGAGTACGCTCTCTCCGGGCAGCAGGGGCAGGGCCATCAGCAGGCCCGAGATATACTGGGAGGACACATCGCCCGGCAGGCGGTAGTCCCCCGGCCGGAGCTTTCCGGAGCAGGCAAGCGTATCCCCCCGCTTTTCAAGGCTCATGCCGTGAGCCGTAAGCTCTCTGTCCAGTGGCGCGAGGGGCCTTTCGGGCAGGCGTCCCTCCATTTTGAAACGGGCCCTTGCCCCAAGAGCGCCCGCCGCCGGAAGCAGAAAGCGCAGCGTGGAGCCACTCTCGCCGCAGGGGAGAATCACCTCCCCTGCGGGGGGCGCGGAAATGGGCTTTACCAAAATTCCACCCTGTTTCGTCTCTTTTATCTCCGCCCCGAGGGCCCTGAGGCAGGCCATGGTGGCGGCAATGTCTTTTGAGATCCCGTCGCAGAAGATCTCTGTCTCCTCCTCCCCCAGAGCCGCGCAGACAAGCAGCCTGTGCGCCTGGGACTTGGAGGCGGGGATATGGACGGCGCCGCTTCTGGGGCCGGGAATAATTTCCTTTATCATTTCACGCCTCCCAGCCGAAGCCAGTCTTTGATCTCCGAAACCGGCACCGGCATTACACAGCTCCGGCCAATCCGCTCCGGGACCACCAGATTGATGGTGGCTCCGGCGAGCTTTTTATCGGCCAGGACCGCCCGGGCCATATCCTCAAGGGGATAGTCCGCGGTGACGGGCAGGCCGTAATAATCCAGAATATCCAGCAGTTTTTCCAGCGTTTCCGGGCTGCAGAGCCCCTTTTTCACGGCGGCTCCGGTAATGACCGCCATGCCAATGGCGACGGCCTGCCCGTGGAGCACGGTGAAGCCGCTGCAGGCCTCCACGGCATGGCCCGCCGTATGGCCCAGGTTCAGAAGCTGGCGGCGGCCATGGTCAAATTCATCCTCGATCACCACATCCCGCTTCATCTCCACACAGGTCTTGATCACATGCGCAAGCTGTTCGCTGACCGGGCGCTCCCTGAGTTCATTGAAAAAGCGTTCGCTGCCCAGAACGCCATATTTTATAACCTCGGCACAGCCGCATTTGTACTCCGCCTCGGGGAGGGTTTTCAGTGTGTCCGGGTCGCAGATGACAAGGGAGGGCTGGTAAAAAGCGCCCACCTGATTTTTCCCCGTGGGCAGGTTCACAGCGGTCTTTCCGCCGACGGAGGAGTCCACCGCCGCCAGAAGCGTCGTAGGCACCTGCACGAAGCCCATGCCGCGCTGATATGTGGCGGCGGCAAATCCGGTCAGATCCCCCACCACACCGCCGCCCAGGGCCACGAGGGCGTCGGCCCGGCTGAAGTGGTTTTCTGACAGGAAGCCCAGCAGCTCCCCATAGCAGGCAAGGCTTTTGGAACGCTCCCCATGGGGCACAACAAATCTCCTTACCTGAATGTCGGCCTTCTCAAGAGACTTTTCAAGGCGCTCCCCATAGAGGGGGAACACATTGTCATCCGAAACAATGACGGCCCGGCAGCCCTTCAGGCAGGCCGCCATAAGCTCTCCCGCCCGGTCCAGCAGGCCCCGCTCTATGAGCACGGAGTATTCCTTTGAAGCGGAGATCATGATTTCCGTCACCGTCCGTCCACCTCCTCCTTGCGCCGCCTGCCCTCGTCCAGAAGCCGGGTCAGCTCCGACAGATTCCCGGCATCCATAGCCGCTTTATAATCCAGCAGGCTTTTAATCAGCATATCCAGCTCCCGGCCCAGGAAATCCCGGTTTTCCATAAACAGCTCCGCCCACATCCGGGGGTTGAGCCAGGCCACCCGGGTCATGTCCTTGTAGCTGCCGGCGGAAAAGCCCTTATGCATCCCGGCTGTGGGGCTTTTGATATAGGCGTTGGAGACTACATGGGCAAGCTGGGAGGTAAACGCGATCATCTCGTCGTGTTTTTCGGCGGTGGTTACAGAATAGCGGTCAAAGCCCGCCGGGGACAGAAGTTCCTTCACCCGGCCCAAAAGCGCAATATCGTCATACACTGGGGGGACAATAACCATAGGCGCGTTGTGGAACATGTTGGCCCGGGCATATTTGAAACCGGACTGATGGGTTCCGGCCATGGGGTGGCCCCCCAGATAATTGAAGCCGTATTTTTCCGCCAGCGGGAAACAGGCGGCGCAGACCACCCGCTTTGTGCCGCAGCAATCTATGACAAAGGGTTTTTTCCCGATATAAGGCCCCATTTTTTCCAGGTATTCTATGGTAGCCTCCGGATAAAGAGCGATAAGCACCAGCTCGCAGGAGGAAATATTTTTCTCCGTCAGTTCCCCGTCCACATTGCCGCTCATAATGGCAAAGTCCAGCACGGAACGGCTGCGGTTGAATGCCAGGACCTGATGGCCCGCCTCATGGTAGGCCTTGGCGAAAGAGCCGCCGATCAGTCCCAGGCCGACGATCCCGACTGTCATTTTCCGATTACCTCCCGAATTCCACGGACTTTTTCTGCCAGTTTTACGTATTCCTCGGGCCGGAGGGACTGAGCCCCGTCACAGAGGGCATGCATGGGATCGTTATGGACCTCAATGATAAGCCCATCCGCCCCACAGGCAGCGCCCGCCAGCGCCATGGGCGGCACGAGCCTTGCGATGCCGGTGGCATGGCTGGGGTCGACAATGATGGGCAAGTGCGTAAGCTCACGGAGCATAGGCACCGCCGCCAGGTCAAGGGTATTTCTGGTATAGTCGCTGAAGGTGCGGATGCCCCGCTCGCAGAGGACCACCTGCTCGTTGCCGCTGGCCATGATGTACTCGGCGCTCATAAGCAGCTCCTTGAGGGTGTTGGCAAGGCCTCTTTTCAGCAAAATAGGCTTGTTCACCTTGCCCAGTTCACGGAGCAGATCAAAATTCTGCATGTTCCGTGCTCCCACCTGGAGCATGTCCACCTCCTCGAAGAGAGGCAGATCTGTTACGCTCATGATTTCCGTCACAAAAGGCAGGCCCGTTTCCTCCCGGGCAATTTTCAAAAGCTCAATGCCCGTAGCCTTCAGGCCCGGGAAATCGTACGGCGAGGTGCGGGGCTTGAAGGCGCCGCCCCGGAGCATATCCGCCCCGGCGGCCTTCACAGCTTTGGCCACGGTGATGATCTGTTCCTCAGTCTCCACGGAACAGGGGCCCGCGATCATGCAGAAATTGCCCGCGCCTATCTTCACGCCCTTTACGTCCACAACCATATCCTCGGGATGGAACTTCCTGTTGCAGCACTTGAAAGGCTCTGTCACCCGCTTTACGGAATCCACGATATCAAGGCTCGCCACCAGGTCCATGTCCACCCGGGTGGTGTCCCCTATGAGACCCAGAACGGTCTGATACTCGCCCTCGGAGATATGGATTCTCAGCCCCAGGTTCTGAAGCCAGTTGATAAGCTGGTCCCGCTTTTCCTGGGCCACACCGTTTTTAAGCACTACAATCATTTTCCCGTCCTCCTGTTGATGGTTGAATAAATAAAAATTTTTACATAAAAAAATGCCACACAGGCGTAACCTGTGCGGCAATGTAAGCAATTATAAAAGCCTATTTTTGCACCACAAATTACCCTTACTATACAGACATAGTAAAGTAAAAATAATATGCGGCAAAAACGAAGCTGTTCATATCAAATCTCCACAAAAACCGGCGGCCTGTGCCCGCCTCATTTCTATGGGAATAATATAGACCCGCCGGCTTTCCCTGTCAAGCTTAAATTTAACCAAACATTTTTCCTTTCCCCGGTATATTCTCATCAATATTCCCTCAGATACTCCCGCAGCAGCTCCACTGCCCGCCGCTCGAGGCGGGATATCTGCACCTGGGACACCCGCATGACCCGGGCACAGCTTTGCTGGGTCATGCCGTGGTAATAGCGCAGAGCCACGACCTGCCGCTCCCGCTCGGGCAGCTTCTCGATGGCGGCGCGCAGGGCTACATGCTCCACCAGCTTCTCCTCCGCGGCATAGTCCCCCAGCACCAGTTCCAGCGTGAAGCCGTCCTCCCCGCTCTCCCGCTGGAGACTCTCGGCCGGCCCGGTGGCTGTCTCGGCAAAGGCAATGTCCTCCGGGCTGATGCCCAGTTCCCGGGAAAGCTCCGAAATGGTGGGTTCCCGGCCTATGCGCTGCTCCAGCGTGTTTCTGGCCGCGCGTATCCGGGAGGACTGCTCCTTTATCCCCCGGCTGACTTTTACCGTACCGTCGTCCCTTAAAAAGCGGCGTATCTCTCCGGAGATTTTCGGCACGGCATAGGTGGAAAACTTGGTTCCGAAATTCAGGTCAAAGCCCTCTATGGCTTTGAGAAAACCCACGCAGCCCAGTTGGTACAGGTCTTCCGCATCCACGCCCCGGCCGAAAAAGCGCCGGGCGATGCTCCAGATAAGGCCGGAATTTTCCTCTACCAGCCGTCCCGCCGCCTCTCTGTCTCCCTCCTGGGCCGCGGCAATGGCGGCGTAAATATCCCCGCTCATAGCCGCCGGGGCCGGGGGCGGACGCCCCGCTGCATGGTGACGGTAGTGCCCTTTCCCGGAGCAGACTTCACCTTGAGCCTGTCCATGAAGCTTCCCATTATCGTAAAGCCCATGCCGCTGCGCTCCTCGCCGCCGGTGGTATACAGGGGGGCCATAGCCCGGTCCACATCCTCTATGCCCCGGCCCCAGTCCCGGACGGAGATTTCCAGAATACTGCCCTCCAGTATCCTCATACGCATGCTTATCTTGCCTATCTGGTCCGGATAGGCGTGGACAATGCAGTTTGTCACTGCCTCGGAAACGGCGGTCCTGACGTCGCCCAGCTCCTCCATGGTGGGGTCAAGCTGGGCAGCAAAGGCCGCGGCGGCAGTGCGCGCAAAGGCCTCGTTGCAGCTTTGGCTTGGGAACTCAAGCTTTATGTAATTTTTACTGTTCATTCTTCTCCTCCTATTTACTCATGGCAACGGGCACAAGTCTATAGATACCCGAGGCGTCAATGACCCGCTGGGGCTGTCCGGCGGGGTTTTCTATCCATGCCCTGCCGCCCAGAGCCTGCATACGGCGGCTGACTCTGATGATGACAGCAATGCCGGAGGAATCCATAAAGCTGAGGCCGGACATATCCAGGGCACAGTCCCGGGGCAGGTATTCGTCCAGCAGCTCGTCTATGGAGCGCATGAGGCATCTGGCCTCGTGATGGTCCAGCTCGCCGGACAGATAAATCGTCAGACGGCCGGAGGAAAAGGCGGTGCTGAGGTTCATTTTTCATCTCTCCTGTTCAAAGCCCCAAAAGGCTTTTTAGTAAAAGCATTGTTCGTTTCCTGAGGTTGCGGCGGGTGCCCGGCGGAATTTGGAGGAAATAAAAGCACCACATACCTGCGTATGTGGTGCTATTTTATTACTTTTTATATGAAAACCATGTCGAAAAGCCGCTTCGGTAATCTACGCGCGCGAAAGATTGTTTTTCAGGCTGTGTGCAGCCGGCAGCCACCTCTGCATTTAAAAATAAAAATTTCCGGCGCGCCTTTTTGTCAGGCTTTCCAGAGCCAGCAGACGCGCCCGGCTGCAAACGCCATCCCCAGCTTTTCCTGAAGCTTTCGTGACTTTTCGTTTCCGACATATACCTGCCCATAGGGAACGTGCCCCTCCTTAAGCTCCATATTCACATATCTCCGCTCCAGGGCCTCGCCAAAGCCCCGGCGGCGGTAATCGGGAAAAACCTCCAGCAGCCCGATGGAGCCCTCGGCGTGCCGCCCTATAAAGCCCGCGAGCTCACCCCGGTCAAAAATACCATACATCAGGCCCCGCTCTGTCAGCCAGCCGATATATTCTCCGTCGTGGCTGTGGTATGTACGGGTAATGATCCCGGTATACCGGCAGTCAAGCCGCCTGATGTCATAAGCCTGTTCTTTGAGGGGCTCAGTTTTCAGATACGCCGCCTGCCAGCACTCGTCACCGGGCTTCAGAGAATATTTCCGGCACAGGGCTTCCTTCATCTGCATCTGATGGATAACCAGGAACTCAAATTCCGCCTCTTGCACAAGCGCCAGCCCCTGCTCCGTGCCGCCGCAGGACAGCATGGCGCAGGAACCCTCGTCCACCGTGAGCAGGACGCCGTCCTCCCCAGCCCGGACTGTCTTGCACAGGCCGCGGCGCAGGCACTCGATCATATCAATATTGAGCAGGGTATCGCGGCACAAATATTCCAATGCTTTTTCTTCCATATTCATTTTCTCTGATTAAGGCTTCGCCGCCCTCCCTGGGAGAACGGCGAAGCGCAAACTTATTTTCCAATATTCTCCATGCTGAGCTTCAGGTTCTCAATAAGAGACTCAAGCTTTGCTTTCTTCCCCCGCTCGATGTTGACGACATTTTCGGGAGCGCGGGTGACGAAGTTTTCATTGGAGAGCTTGCCGATTTGAGCGGCAAGCTGCTTTTCGGCATTTGCCAGCTCCTTTTCGATGCGGGCCTTCTCCTTTTCCAGGTCTACCAGCTCCGCCATAGGCATAAACATGCGGGCGTTGTCAGTGACAACAGAAACCATTCCCTCGCTGCCCTCGGGGGCTGCGTCCAGAACGCTGACGCCGCTGGCATAGGCCAGCTTGCAGATATAGCTTTCACCGGCCTCAAAAGCCGCCTTTTTATCGGTGGCTATGATCAAATGAGCCTTTCTGGAGGGGGGCACGTTCATCTCGGAGCGGCGGGTTCGGACGGCCTTGATGGCGCTCATCACCATCTCAAAATTCTGCTCGTCCTGAGGGAAGTCAAGCTCCGGCCTGAACTCGGGGTACTTCTGGATCATCAGGGCCTCGCCCTCATGGGGCAGCGCCTGCCATATCTCCTCGGTGATGAAGGGCATAAAGGGGTGCAGGAGTTTGAGGATCTCCGTCAGCACGTACAGAAGCACCTTCTGGGCGGAGAGTCTGGCCTCCTTATCTCCGCCGTTCAGGCGGGGCTTGGTGAGCTCGATATACCAGTCGCAGTAGCTGTCCCAGATAAAATCATAGATCTTGGCAGCGGCCACGCCCAGCTCAAAGCTGTCCATGTTTTCGCAGACCTCTTTCACCACGTCGTTGAGCTTGGAGAGGATCCACTTATCCTCGATCTCCAGCTTTTCGGGCAGCTCGTTCTTATCCACGGTCAGATTCATCATCACAAAGCGGGAGGCGTTCCAGATCTTGTTGCAGAAGTTGCGCATGGCCTCGCACTTCTCCACGAAGAAACGGGTGTCGTTTCCGGGAGAATTGCCGGTGATGAGATTGTAGCGCAGGGCGTCCGCGCCGTATTTGTCCGCCATTTCCAGCGGGTCAATGCCGTTGCCGAGGGACTTGGACATTTTGCGGCCCTGGCTGTCTCTCACAAGGCCGTGGATAAAGACGGTTCCAAAAGGTTCTCTGTTCATCTGCTCCATGCCGGAGAAGATCATGCGGGCCACCCAGAAGAAAATAATGTCATAGCCCGTGACCATGACGGAGGTGGGGTACCAGTAGCCAAGCTCCTCCGTCTTTTCCGGCCAGCCCATTGTGGAGAAGGGCCATAGGGCAGAGGAGAACCAGGTGTCCAGCACGTCCTCCTCCCGGGTGATGTTTTTACCGTGGCAGTGCTCACACTCCACAGCGTCCTCCCGGGAGACGGTGATATGGCCGCAGTCGGCGCAGTACCAGGCGGGGATCTGATGGCCCCACCAGAGCTGGCGGGAGATGCACCAGTCGTGCACATTCTCCATCCAGTTGAGATAGATCTTTGTAAAACGCTCGGGCACGAACTTTATGCGCCCGTCCCTTACCACCTCGATGGCCTTCTCAGCCAGCGGGGCCATTTTCACGAACCACTGGGGGCTGGTAAGCGGCTCCACCACGGTGCCGCAGCGGTAGCAGCAGCCCACATTGTGATTGTATGGCTCCACCTTCACAAGATAGCCCTGCTCTTCAAGGTCGGCTACGATGGCCTTGCGGGCCTCGTAACGGTCCATCCCGTCGTATTTGCCGCCGTTTATGATCCTCGCGTCCTCGTCGATGACCTTGATCTGCTCCAGATTGTGCCGCAGGCCCACCTCAAAGTCGTTGGGGTCGTGGCAGGGAGTCATCTTCACGGCGCCGGTGCCGAAGCCCAGCTCCACATAATCATCCGCCACGATAGGGAGCTTTCTGCCCACCAGAGGGAGAACGGCTTTTTTCCCCACAAGGTGCTTATAGCGTTCATCTTCCGGGTGGACGGCGACGCCGGTATCGCCCAGCATGGTTTCGGGCCGGGTGGTGGCGATGATCAACTCCTCGTTGGAATTCTCAATGGGATATCTGATGTGCCAAAAATGGCCGGGCATGTCCTTATATTCCACTTCCGCGTCTGACAGCGCCGTGCGGCAGTGGGGGCACCAGTTGATGATGCGGCTTCCCTTATAGATAAGCCCCTTTTCATACAGGTCGCAGAAGGTCTCCCGTACAGCCTTGGCACAGGTATCGTCCATCGTGAAGCGGTTGCGCTCCCAATCGCAGGAGACACCCATGCGCTTCTGCTGCTCCACGATTCTATTTCCATACTGCTGCTTCCAGTCCCAGACCCGCTCCAGGAACTTTTCCCGGCCCAGGTCGTAGCGGGTCTTGCCCTCCTCTTTGCGGAGAACCTCCTCCACTTTTATCTGGGTGGCGATGCCCGCATGGTCAACACCGGGGATCCACAGGGCGGCAAAGCCCTGCATGCGCTTGTAGCGGGTCAGAATGTCCTGCAGGGTGGCGTCCATGGCATGGCCCATGTGAAGCTGGCCGGTCACGTTGGGGGGCGGCATCACGATGGAGAAAGGCTTCTTGTCCGGGTCAATCTTTCCCTTGAAGTAGCCGCCTTCCATCCACATATCATAAATCTTTTTTTCAACCGCCTGAGGCTCGTACACCTTGGGAAGCTCTTTCATTTTTACATCCTCCTCAAAAAAATGGAAACGCCCTGAAGCACAAGGCTTCAGGGCGATAAAAAACCGCGGTACCACCTGAATTCCGCTTTCGCGGCGCTCACAGCCCTTTAACGCAGGGCATACGCCGGGGCTACACAGCGCGCCTTCACCCCAAACGCTCAGGGCCGACCTTCCGCGGCGCTTCATGAAAGCTCTCACCGTCCGCTTTCTCTCTGAAATCCGCCCTCCGCGTACTCCTGCCCGTCACAGCGCAAAAATTACGATTGCGAAGATTATATAATACCCCGAAACTTTTGTCAACAAAAACGGCCTTGATTTTATTGCTTTTTCCGGCTGTCGATATACTCGCAGGCGGAAAGGGCGGCAATGTTGCCTTCTCCGGCGGCCTTGGGGAGCTGAAAAGGCTTTCCAGTGCAGTCTCCGGCGGCAAAAACCCCGGGGACCGCGGTGGCCATGCGGCGGTCAGTGACGATGCCGCCGTCCCCATACTCCAGACCCGGCACAAGCTTTGTGACCGAAACGGTGTCCTTTATTATAAACACACAGTCCACCGGGTATTCCTCGCCCCGGAAGATAAGCTTTTCCGCCTTTTCGCCACCGCTTATCTCATAGCGGCCGTTTTCCGCGAAGCGCAGGACGCTGCATCCAATGCTCTTGAGAAAATCCCCGTCTCTCACCGCTTCCTCGCCGCTGCCCACAACGGCCACGGTCCTGCCCCGGTAGAGCATCCCGTCGCAGGTGGCGCAGTAGCTCACGCCGCGGCCCAGAAACTCCGCCTCTCCGGGGTAGAGCTTTTCCCGGGTGATCCCGGCAGCGATGATTACGGCGGAGGCCATATAAAACTCGTTCTCCACCGCCACGCCGAAGCTGTCTCCCATTGGTATGACCGACAGGGCTCTTCCGGGGATCAGTTCCGCCCGGCTCTCCTCAAGCTGCCGCCTGAACACCTCGGCCATTTCAAAGCCGGCCATAGCGGGCAGCCCGGGGTAATTGGTAACATTTTCCGCTTTGTGGAGACTGCTTGTCTCCACGCCGTTTGTGACCACACCCACGGTTTTTCCCCGGTTAAGGCAGGTAAGCGCGGCGGAAGTACCGGCGGCGCCACCGCCGATTATGATAACGTCAAAACTGTCAGCCATGCTCTTCATCTCCTTTTTTTCCTTAGTCTACCACTTTATTATTGTAATTACCACCCTTATCGTTTATAATATTCAGGTATTTCAGACAGGAGAGGATTCAAAATGGAAGAGAGCGCAAGAAATTTCATTGAAGCCTTTGTACAGGAGGATGTCTCCGAAGGCGGCCGCTGCTACGGTATGCAGGTTCACACCCGTTTTCCCCCCGAACCCAACGGTTATCTGCACATCGGCCACTGCAAGGCTCTGACCATAGATTTCAGCACCGCCGAGCACTTCGGCGGCATCTGCAACCTGCGCATGGACGACACCAACCCCGCCAAAGAGGACACAGAATATGTGGACGCCATTCAGGAGGACATCCACTGGCTGGGCTTTGACTGGGGCGACAGATTTTATTATGGCTCGGACTACTTTGAACAGACCTACGAGTTTGCTCTGGAGCTTATCCGCAAGGGCCTTGCCTATGTTTGCGAGCTGAGCCCCGAGCAGTTCCGGGAATATCGGGGGGACACCACCCACCCTGCCGTGAGTCCCTGGAGAGACCGGCCTGTTGAAGAAAGCCTTGACCTTTTCCGCCGCATGAGGGACGGCGAGTTTGAGGAAGGCCGCTATACCCTCCGGGCCAGGATCGACCTTGCCAGCGGCAACTTCAATATGCGCGACCCGGTGCTTTACCGCATCCGGAAAATTGAGCACCACCGTCAGGGAAACAAGTGGCCCATCTATCCCATGTATGACTTTGCCCATCCCATTCAGGACGCCATGGAGGGCATTACCCACTCGCTCTGCTCCCTGGAGTTTGAGGCTCACAGGCCTCTGTATGACTGGGTCGTTTCCAATGTATCCATCCCGGGAATCAAGCCCCGGCAGATTGAGTTTGCCCGGCTGGGCATCAACTACACCGTCATGTCCAAGCGCAAGCTCCGCCAGCTTGTGGAGGAAAAGCGGGTTTCCGGCTGGGATGATCCCCGTATGCCTACCCTTTGCGGCATGCGCCGCCGGGGCTACACCGCCGCTTCCATCCGCAGCTTCTGCGAAAGAGTCGGCGTTTCAAAGGTGAACTCCACCGTAGAGCTGGCCCTGCTCGAAAGCTGTCTGCGGGATGACCTGAACGCCAATGCCCCCCGGGTGATGGCTGTGCTGAATCCCGTGAAGCTCACCGTCACCAATTACCCCGAGGGTCAGAGCGAAATGCTCACGGTGGAGAACAATCCCCTCAGGCCCGAGGACGGCAGCAGAGAGCTCAGCTTTTCCCGGAACCTCTGGATAGAAGCGGAGGACTTCATGGAAATCCCCGCCCCCAAGTACAAGCGCCTTCATCCGGGCTATGAGGTGCGCCTTAAGGGGGCCTATCTGGTCACCTGCACCGGCTGCATAAAGGATGAAAACGGAAATGTCACAGAGATTCTCTGCGAGTACGACCCCATGAGCCGCGGCGGGGACCCGGCCGACGGCCGCAAAGTCAAAGGCGCCACTATCCATTGGGTGGACGCCGCCACCTGTGCCGACGCAGAGGTCCGGCTCTATGACTGCCTCTTTACCGACCCGGATCCGGATGGGCAGGATAAAAACTTTTTGGACTTTATTAATCCGGAGAGCCTTGTGACGCTCACCGGCTGCAAGGTGGAGGCCGGACTTGCCCGGGTGCCCATGCCTGAGAAGGGCAAAAATTCCCAGGGCTACCAGTTCATGCGCCAGGGCTATTTCTGCCTTGACAACAAGGACGCCAGCCCCGAGCACCTTGTCTTTAACCGGGCCGTAGCCCTGAAGGACAGCTTCCGAAAATAAGAAAATAAGCTGTCCTGAGACCGTCAAAAAACGTTTGCTGAAGCGAAACCATTGGGTCGCGGGGGAGCTTGAGGGGGCAAGGCCCGCCTCAAATGGGATAAGCCG
>OLPA01000290.1_pt1 | contig 46611 bp, 49 predicted proteins | sample 1672811 | NCBI WGS metagenome assembly OLPA01 (sample SAMEA3136726, study PRJEB25190) | human gut metagenome | biome: human gut; feature: human-associated habitat; material: faeces | place: Austria | collected 2013
CATTGTTCGTGCGGATCCGTGTCCAATGCTCAGAGGGGAAGTCGCAGTAGGTCAGTGTTTCCTCAATACCATCCTCCACCTTCTTATCGGCCTCTTTCAACTTCATTTCCTTCAGCTGGGCCACTACAGCTAGCCGGAGTCTGCAAACTAATTTGCGCATAACTCTTGACGGCACCGGTATTGGGAGTGTACAAACTGCTTGGGGACTCATTATTGCATGTGCTTTAATAATTGCGTTTGTATTATGTGTTTTTACATTTACCAATAGCGTAAATAAATCAACAAAGGCACAAGTTCAGCGCTTTCAACGGGAAGGAAAATATCTTCCAGCGACATACATTGAATTAAATGATTCAACGGAATACCTGCGCTATTTCATATTTTCGTACAGATGGAAACATCGTATTATCAGGCAATACAATCATCTGTTTCATGGATATGAAGGGAAACGACTTAAGAAACTGCTCGGCCCTGTAGCAAAATATAGGCTTTCATATTTTACGTCAATCTCCGAATTAAACGATACACTGTCCATTATGCATGACAAACTTGACGGGGTAAGAAAAGAGCACAGAGGGCTATATGAAAAATATGGACAGGTTGTCTGGGCGATTGCAAACAACACATACAATCATGTTTATTCAATTGAAAAAATGCAAGATTTATGTGCTATGATGCAGCAGAAAAATGTAGTTCTTGTGGGTAGCGCAGGGAATGGTAAAACCAGTCTTATATGTCGAATGTCTGAAATTGCAATTGCCAACAAAATGAACAGGTCCATTAAAAACGGACAATAGACAAAACACCCCCTAATGTAGGAAAATAAAAGTACTACATTAGGGGGTATTATCATGGGCAAAAGAAGCTATACGCACACACAGATATTGTTGCCGGAGATTCGGGCAATGGTGGAGGCCGGAAAGACACAACGCGAAATCGCAGAACATTTTGGATTTTCGAGCAAAGAAGTAGTACGCAAATTGCTTAAGCGAGAGAGAAGAAAGGAAGCAAAGCTCGCGGCAGGAATTATGCCTCGTCCCAAAGGTCGCCCGCGCAAAGATGCACTACCAAGAGATGTGGCTGCGGAGCAAGCATATGAGATCAATCGTCTGAAGATGGAAAATAAGTTATTGCGGGATTTTCTGCAATTGACAGGAAGGAAGTGAGGCCGCGAGCAAAATACCATGTCATTTATATGAATTGCAATCGCTATCCGGTAACTGTAATGTGTCAGTTCTTCGGCGTATCGCGCAGCGGTTACTACGATTATGTCAAACGTCTGAATCAGCCGGCACATGATGCCGATCTGGCTGAGATCATTTGTGAACAACAGAAGAAATGCGATAAGACCTATGGATATCGGCGTATGTGGAAGTGGCTAAAAAGAACGAAGAAAATACACCGAAATCCCAAGACTATTCTTCGCATAATGAAAAAATACGAACTTCTATCTGAAATTCGCCGTTGTAGAAAGTGGAAGCAGATGGGCCAGCAACTCCACAAATACGAAAACCTGTTGAACAGAGCGTTTCAGGCTGACAGACCAAATCATAAATGGGTCACGGATATCTCCTACATCCATACCGGACAAGGAGTTCTATATCTGTCTATGATTCGGGATTTGTTTGACAACAGCATCGTCGCATATAAAACAGCAACTACTCAGACGGTCAATCTTGTACTGGACACCATCCGGCTTGCCATGCAAAAGGAAAAGATAGTCGCTGCGGAGTTGCAGCTCCACAGCGACCAAGGGAGTCAGTACACCTCTCAAGCATACTTTGACCTGACGAAAGAATATGGGATAACTCCGTCTATGTCAAGGCGGGGGAATTGCTATGACAATGCTATGGCGGAAAATTTTTTCTCTATCCTCAAAACAGAATGTATCCACCGACATCTTCCGGCTACCTTCAACGAAGCCAGAACACTGATTGATAACTACATCTATTTCTACAACAACCAGCGCATCCAGTTAAAAACTGGAGTGGCGCCGCTCATGCTGCGCCACTCCGCTTAAAACTTTAATATTTTCCTACCAGGGGGCTTTTTTGTGCTGTCCGTACAATCTGGGGCACTCCATAACTACTTCGCGGCTTGATTTTTCGGGTTGGAAAAGGATGAAAAACCTTGCCTGATAACCGAAAACCCTTGAAATACGGGGCTTTCCCGGTTTGTCGTAATTATACCGTAAGGGCACACATTCGCGACCATGGCCATCTCCAGCGGCGTAGATGTGAAAACCCTGTCCAGTATGCTGGGCCACTTCAGTGCCGGATTTACCTTGGACACCTATACGCACATCACTAACGATATGCAGAGAGGTGCGGCAGAGAAAATCGGCGGCTTCATGGAATCGGCTACGGCAACGACCACGCCGGAACCTCCCGACCCGCCGGAGCAGAGCCGGTGCAAGGTGATACCGTTCGAGAAAGTTGGGTAAGCAATGCAAAACAGCCACGGATAGAATAACTTCTATCTGTGGCTGTTCGCATTCTTGCATATCAAGATTAATGGCATCTGTTTCTCTGCTCTTGATGTATATGGTCTTCTTCGTAGGCGGCCATGATTCGCTGATATTCCTTCGGGTTATCATTCTCACAGTCCAGTGTAACAATTCGGTCAACGTACGGCTTTAATGGTTCGGGGCTGTACCAAGGCTCTTTTATGGTGAGATAAATGATTTTTTTCGTCTTCTGCCGTTCTGCCATTTCATGCAGCATTTGAATCTCTTCTGGATTTTTCGTAACACTTTGCATCGGCCATACAATCATGAAGTCAAACGCATAATTGTCGTATTTATTGCTACTGCTCTTGGTGGATAGATTATCGAAATAGATAGTAAGGTTCGACAATTGCATGGACTGGCCATACTTTTTAGGAACTTTTACTTTGTAAAGACCTGCCCAACGGAAGAAATTCTCCATCCCATCCTTTGTGGTATGAATAAGAAAGATTAGACCTTTAGACCTCCCTCGAGCATTCAGTGCTTTTAGAAGTGTCCGGTGCTTTTCTTCATCGGCTATGCCGCAGATCAATAGCGTTTTCTCTGTCTCATTATTTAGGAAGCTTGCAATTTGCTTATAGGCGTTCTCTACATCAGACATGAAAATCCTCCTGATAAAACACTATCACAATGTGATTGGTTGGTGACTTTTATTAGCTGTACATGACAATACAAAAACTACTATAAACATTATAGGCGCTAAAAGGGAAAAACTCAAGTTTCCGTCGTGGCTGTGGCGAAAACACCCGAGTTGCACCCGTTAGGGATGGGTTAGGGATTTTGTCGTTTTTGGTGTTCTTCCGCAACAAGGACAAAACCGTCATTTTTACCCTCTGACCACAGTCGTTATGTGGTCAAGCACAGTCTAGAAATTGAACTTTTAACGCAGAAAAACCGCCTAAAAAGGCGGTTTTTCGAGGAAAGGTGGCAAATCACGCTAATAATGATACCACTGCACCCCAGCCTCAAGGCGGGGGTGCATTTTGCCGGTTCATGGGGTGCATCTGGTCGTTCCCGGGGTGCATTCTCTGGGGTGGGGTGCATCTTGACAAATTGGAATCTGTTGAATCAGTCTTCTATTGTCCTGAGCAGGTTCTGTTTACACTTCACGCTGTATTGCAGAGTATATGAAGCTGCACCTACGTCCAAGGCCATTTGTATTTCGGCAAGCTCTCTTGTTACGTCTTCAAGATTTTTGTACCACGCAAGAAACGTGTTCTGAGCCCCCCACAAGGACAAATCATTCCCGTCGGAAGCATACAATGCGAATCTGGCACTGTTTTTGCCGCCCTTAAACTGCGGAGAACGAGTTACTTTTGACGCATTGATGATTACTCCTTCATGCGGTGAAATGATTCTGATTGTAACGGAAGGTTTACCTTCCTCGGAAATGGCTGTCGTGTTTTCTCCTCCCAGCAAGCTGTCTAATGAAATATTAAGCTTTTTTGACAGGAGCAAAAGCTTGTCGACTTCAGGATACCCTTCTCCAAGCTCCCACTTTGACACGGCCTGTCTGCTCACTCCCAGCATTTCCGCCAGCCCTTCCTGTGAGAGTTGATTCTTCTTACGAATCGTCTGCAGATTTTCTCCAAAACGCATAGTATCATCCTCCTTGCAAAGGGAGTATACAGCTTGAACCGAACAGTTTCCACCAACCTCAGTTTGCTTTTCCGCAACTTGAAGTTGCTTTTCTTTTTTATTCTTTTTTATTGCTTGATCAATGCGTCAAATACTGATGAATTGGGATGATTATAACAGACAACGCACAATATGGGAAGAAGAAAAGAGACTCTGATCGTATCATAATCAGAGTCCCTTTTTGGTCCGAGTGACAGGATTCGAACCTGCGGCATCCTGCTCCCAAAGCAGGCGCGCTACCAACTGCGCTACACCCGGATTTTTCTGCGCCGTGCTGCATAGCGCAGATATTATACACCAAATCGAACTACGGCGCAAGGGATTTCTTGATTGATGTTTTTCCACTCTTGTGGTATGCTCTCCCAAGGAGCGTGATATACCATGAGAATGAGGAAGCGGCCGAATCTTTTGCCGCGGATGGAAAAATGCGCGGCGCTGCTGATAGACAGCCCCGAAGGTTTCCGGGGAAAATGGCTGGAACGGTTCCCGGGCTATGGAGAGCTGAGGCTGGAACTGGGCTGCGGCAAGGGCCGCTTCACCGCGGACACGGCGGAAAATGAGCCCGGCGTATTGTTCATCGCCCTGGAAAAGGTGCCGGACGCGATGATAATCGCAATGGAGCGCATCAAAGAACGGGAAATTAAAAATGTCCGCTTTATAGACGGCGACGCGGCCGGGCTTTTACAAATATTTGCCCCGGAAGAGCTGAGCCGCATATACATCAATTTCTGCGACCCATGGCCCAAGAGCCGGGACGCAAAGTTCCGTCTGACCGCGCCGGGCTTTCTGCGCCTGTACGCAGACGGGCTGAAAAGCGGCGGGCAGATACACTTCAAGACCGATAACGCCCCCCTTTTCGACTGGTCCCTGGAGCAGTTTGAAAAGGAAGGATGGACTGTGTCTGGGCTGACGCGGGATCTGCACGGCTGTGGGCCAACGGGCATAATGACCGATTATGAGGCAAAATTTTATGCTGAGGGCGTAAAGATAAACCGCCTAGAGGCGGAGAAAACCGGCAAAACCCTGGGCACCGCGGCAGGCGCCGTAGCCCGGCTGAGGGGCGCGGCTCTGCGCGATGCCAGAGGTTCCGGCAGGGAGGACAAATGAGATTTATTTCATGGAACGTAAACGGCCTGCGGGCAGTACAGAAAAAAGGCTTTGAAGATATTTTCCACAGCCTGGACGCAGACTTTTTCTGCCTGCAGGAGACGAAGCTCCAGGAAGGCCAGATTCAGCTTGATTTGCCCGGCTATGAGAGCTACTGGAGCTATGCCGAGAAAAAGGGATACTCCGGCACCGCTGTTTTTACAAAACACAGCCCGCTCTCCGTCCGCATGAATCTGGGCCTACCGGAGCATGACACCGAGGGCCGGGCGGTTACGCTTGAATATGAAAACTTTTACCTGGTCTGCGTCTACACCCCCAACGCCCAGGATGGGCTGCGCCGCCTTGATTACCGCATGCGCTGGGAGGATGATTTCCGCACTTACCTCATGGATCTTGACCGTAGAAAGCCTGTTATAGTCTGCGGGGATATGAATGTGGCCCACGAGGAAATCGACCTGAAAAATCCCAAGACCAACATCGGCAATCCCGGCTTTTCCTACGAGGAGCGCGGCAAGTTCACAGAGCTTCTGGAGGCCGGATTCACCGATAGCTTCCGCTATCTCTACCCTGACCGGACCGACGCCTACTCCTGGTGGAGCTATCGGGCGGCGGCAAGGGCACGGAACGTGGGCTGGCGGATAGACTATTTCGTAGTTTCGGACAGGCTGAGGGAGAATATAAAGGAAGCCTACATCCTTCCGGAGATAATGGGCTCGGACCATTGCCCGGTTGGGCTTGATATGACATGGTAAGAATAGGAAACGTTGAAATAGAAGAGGGCCTCTGCCTTGCGCCGATGGCCGGGGTTTCGGACTTTGCCTTCCGGGCCGTGTGCGGAACACTCGGGGCAGTGATGACCACCACAGAGATGGTCAGCGCCCGGGCCCTTGTATATAAGGACGAGAAAACAAAAGCGCTGCTTTCCATTTCTCCCGGGGAGCACCCCTGCGCGGCTCAGATTTTTGGCCACGAGCCGGAGATCATGGCCGAGGCAGCCCGGATGGCCCTGGATATCTCCGGGGCAGATATTTTGGACATTAACATGGGCTGCCCCGTGGGCAAAATTGTAAAATCCGGGGACGGCTCTGCCCTGATGAAGGATTCGGAGCTTGCGGGCAGGATAATCGAGGCCGTAGTATGCGCCGTGTCCGCTCCGGTGACGGTGAAATTCCGCAAAGGTTGGGATGGCGGCAGCGTGAACGCGGTGGACTTTGCCCGCATCTGCCGACAGGCCGGAGCCGCCGCCATAACCGTCCATGGCCGCACCCGCGCCCAGATGTACTCCGGCCGGGCCGACTGGGACACGATCCGGCAGGTGCGTCAGGCGGTGGATATTCCGGTTATTGCCAACGGTGATATATTCACTCCGCAGGACGCGGCGCACATTCTGCGTTATACAGGCTGTGAGCTGGCCATGGCGGGCCGGGGCAGCTTTGGAAACCCTTGGCTTTTCCAGCAGGCGAAAGCGCTTCTGGCCGGGCGGCATGTGCCGGAACTGCCGCCTCTGGCCGAGCGCATCGACCTCGCCGTAGGTCAGATCGAGGCGCTGGCGGAGCGTTTCGGCGAGCGAGCGGCCTGTCTGGAAGCCCGGCATCACATGCCCTGGTATCTCCACGGTGTAGCTCACTCCGGGGTATACCGGCAGCAGCTTGTACACATTGAAACGCTTGAGCAGCTTCGGAAAACGGCCCGGGATATCAAACGGGACCTGGCCTGAGGCGGCCCGGAAAGGAACGGCAGCGTGACGCGGGAACAGGAAGGAAAAATCATAGCGCGGGTCTTGGGCGGGGATACGGACGCCTTTGAGGCCCTTGTGACCGAATATGAAAAAAATGTATACAATCTGGCCCTGAAAATGACCGGAAACACGGAGGACGCGGCGGATCTGTCTCAGGAGACCTTTATAAAGGCCTTTCATTCTCTGGGCTGTTTCCGGGGAGACAGCAAATTCTCCGTCTGGCTTTACAGGATAGTCTCCAACGTCTGTCTGGATTTTCTGCGCCGCAGAAGCCGAAGGCAAACCGTCTCCCTCTCAATGGAGGACGAGGGCGGAGAGGAAACCCAGCTGGACATTCCCGACGAGCGCCAGACCCCGGAGCTTTTGCTGGAAAAGCGCATGACGCGGGAGGCCGTGCGCCGGGGCCTTGCGCAGCTGCCGCCGGAACCCAGGCAGATTTTGCTGCTGCGGGAGATTCAGGGGCTGAGCTATGAGGAAATCGCCTCCGTTCTGGGCATAGAGAGCGGCACGGTGAAATCCCGCATCTTCCGCGCCCGGAAAAAGCTCTGCGCCTTTCTGCTTGCGGATGGGAACCTTCCCGATTACATTTCGTCAAGCAAACAGGGAGGAGGTGAAACGCCATGAGCGAATGTGAAAAATATCAGGAACTGATCAGCGCCCTTTTGGACAGCGAGTTGTCCGGGGCCGAAAGCGCGGCTCTGGCGGAGCACCTGAAAGTATGTACTGGCTGCGCCGCCATGCATCAGGCCTTTTCCACTCTGTCCAAAACGCTTTCGGAGGGGCTGGAGGCCCCCCCTGCGGCGCTGCATGAAAATATTATGGCCGGTGTACGGCGTGAAAGCGTCAAACACGCCAATCTGCCCCGGATTTCAAAGCCAATGAAAAATATTTTGGCCCTGGCCGCCTGTTCAGCGATCGTCATCGGCTCCGTTTTCGGCCTTGCGCCCATGTTCCGGGCCTCCTCCGCCGCGCCGGCTGAGTACAGCGCCGCAGCCGGCGGCGAGGCGCGGCCGGAAGCCCGGGTATACTCGGACAAGGCCGCCCCGGCGGACGTACCCGCGGCCCCGGAGGCCGCAGCGGAGGACGCCGTCATTGACGAGGCCCCCGCCGACGGGGGAGACAGCCTGGTGGCCGCCGCTCCTTCGGAGAACATGGCCTCTCCGGGCCGGGCCGGGCTCAGCGGGGAGGACTGGGAATATCTTCAAAGCTGTCTCTCCGGCGAGGCATGTTCCCTGTGTGCAGCGGAGCTCAGGGACAAGCTGCTGTACACGCTCAGCGTGGACAAAGACGGCAGCGCCTATATATATCTGCTTGAAGAAACGCTCTATTATTCCGCCCCCGGAAGCGAAGCCATTCTCCGCTCCAGCCTGAGCGAGGAGGAGTTTCTTTCGCTTCTTGAAATCCTCGACAATATAGGATAAAAAATTTAATCGTTGCTTTTTTATCATTATGTCTTGATAATTGGAAAAGTGTATGCTATAATGTGCAGACAATATATAATATAAGCGGAAAATGTATTTCCGCAGAAGCATACGAGGAGAGATTGTCAGTGAAGCGAGTCAAAGTTTCCAATAATGTAATACGCCGTCTGCCCAGATACCTGCGTAAGCTGGATGAGCTTACGGAGAATGGTGTCAGCCGGATTTCATCCTTTGAGCTGGGCCAGCAGCTTGGGCTTACCCCGTCTCAGATCCGTCAGGATTTCAGCTGCTTCGGCGAGTTTGGCCAGCAGGGCTACGGGTATAACGTCCCCGCGCTCAGGACGCAGATTGCCAGTATTCTGGGCATGGACAGGGGCTTTAATGCAATCCTTGTCGGTGTGGGTAATATCGGCCGCGCTCTGGTGGATAACTTTTCCTTTGCTGAGTGGGGCTTTAATCTGACCGCTGCTTTTGATATCAAGCCCGAGCTGATCGGCACCAATTTCCACGGCGTTCCCATCTACTCCAATGATGAGCTGGTGGATTACATTCACAGCAACCGGGTGGATGTGGCTGTGCTCTGCGTGCCCAAGGAGGCCGCCATTCCCGTTACCAAGGCGCTCACTGAAAACGGCATTGAGGCCATCTGGAACTTTACCAATGTGGAGCTCACTGAGCCCAACAGCCCCACCATCGTTGAGAATATTCATTTTTCTGACAGCCTTCTGTCTTTGAGCTACTATGTCTCCGAGCGGCTGGATGAAAAGGCCGCCAAGTCGGCCAGAGCCGAGAAGCAGGCTTAAAAGCTTCTGAATTCAGGCGCGGCCCGCCGTTCGCGCGTCATACCCGGCGCGGGGCGGAAGGGCGGCAGGTTTGCGGCGCGCTTTATCTGTGGAGAATCGGGATGAGATTTGACGGTGTGATTTTTGACCTGGACGGCACCCTGTGGGACTCCTGCGAGTCTGTTGCCGCCAGTTGGAACCGGAGCCTTGAAGCGCGCTTTGGTTCTGCCGGGTGCTTCAGCCGGGAGGATATCCAAGGCATTATGGGCCTCACCGGGGCCGAAATCGCCGCCCGGCTTTTTTCTTCCTTCGGCTCCCGGGCCGCTCAGGTCTGCGCGCTCTGCCTTGAGGAAGAGGCAGAAAGGCTCTCCGTTCTGGGCGGGAAAATTTATCCGGGCATTGAGGCCATGCTGAAGGAGCTGTACCCAAAAGCGGGGCTGTATATCGTGAGCAACTGCCAGCGCGGTTATATTGAAAGCTTTCTGGCCTTTTCCGGCCTGGGCGGGTATTTCAGCGCCTGGGCCTGCGAGGGAGAGACAGGGCTTTCAAAGGCGGAGAATATCCGGCTTCTGGCCGCCCGGAAGGGCCTGCGCCGCCCCGTCTATGTGGGAGATACAGCCACGGACGAAAAGAGCGCCCGGGAGGCCGGCTGCGCTTTTGTTCACGCGGGCTACGGTTTCGGCTCTGCCCAGGCTCCGGACGCCGTTCTCCTCTCCCCCGCGGAGCTTCCCGTCCTGCTGGAAGCACTTTAAAATTATTTTTATTGGAGTTTGTCATGTCTGATACGATCGCCGCTATAGCCACCGGTGCGCAGGTGGCCGCAATTGGAATCATCCGTCTGTCAGGGGCGCGTGCCATCGCACTTGCCGACGCGCTTTTTCAGCCATCGTTCGGCGGCAGAATGAGCGCTGCGCCGGACAGAAAGCTGGTATACGGCAGGCTCTGCACCCGGGAGGGGGAGCTGCTGGACCTGTGCCTGTGCACCGTGAGCCGGGGCCCAGGGAGCTATACCGGGGAGGACACCGCTGAGTTTCAGTGCCACGGCTCCCCCGTTGTGCTCCGGGCCGCGCTGGAGGAGCTTTTTGCCCTGGGTGCGAGGCAGGCCGGTCCGGGGGAATTTACGAAGCGGGCCTTTCTCAACGGCCGGATGGAGCTTTGCTCCGCCGAGGCCGTGGCCGATATTATAGACGCGGAAACGATTGAGGCTGCCAAGAACGCCGCCGGTCAGCTCTCCGGGGCGATCGGCGCGAAAATCGGGGGAATCTACTCCGCCCTGTCGGATATCAGTTCCCATTACCACGCGGTTCTTGACTATCCGGACGAGGATATTGAGCCTTTCCGCATGGAAAATTACAAAAACGCCCTTGCCGCCGCGTCCGAGAGTCTCCGGGAGCTGCTCCGCAGCTTTGATCGTGGCCGTCTTATGAGCGCAGGCATTCCCGCCGCTATCGTGGGTCGCCCCAACGCGGGGAAAAGTTCCCTTCTCAACGCCCTTCTGGGCTATGACCGGGCTATCGTCACCGATATTCCCGGCACCACAAGGGATACCATCGAGGAAAAGCTGCGCCTGGGCGGGCTTTGCCTGCGCCTTATCGATACCGCCGGAATCCGAGACACCGGGGACCGGGTGGAGCAATTGGGCGTGGAGCGCAGCCGCGCGGCCCTTGAGAGCGCGGAACTGGTTATCGCCGTGGTGGACGGCAGCGCCCCTTACAGCACTGAGGACGAGGAGATCATCGCTGCCGCCCGCCGGGCGCCTCAGGGCGTTGTGGTCATTTCCAAAAACGACTTGAATCCCGCTCCCTGCCTGCCCGCCTCCGGCCTGCCCACGGTCTCCGTCAGCTCTGTCACCGGTCTTGGGCTGGAGGCGCTGGAGGAGGCCATTTCCGCGCTCTTCCCCCTGCCCCGGGTCCCCGCCGGGGAAATCCTCACCAACGCCCGCCAGGCGGACGCGGTGCGCCGGGCGCTGGAATCCATGAATGCCGCCGGGGAGGCAATGGCCCTGGGCATGACGCCCGACATTGTTCTCACCGAGACGGAGGAGGCCATGGCCGCCCTTGGCGAGCTCACGGGCCGCACCGTCCGGGAGGATGTGACAAACCGCATTTTCCAACGCTTCTGCGTAGGAAAATAATCCCCCGGCGTCGGATGAAGACACATGAAACCCCTTGACAAGGCAGGGTCGCTGTGCTAATATACTTTAGCAGTGTCGGCATGCAGAAGTACCCAAGAGGCCGAAGGGGCTCCCCTGCTAAGGGAGTAGGCGTGTATAAAGCGCGCGAGGGTTCAAATCCCTCCTTCTGCGCCATAAAAATTACCCCTGCATGGGCAGGGGTAATTTTTATAAATTGTTCAGTTTTATATGGAGAGTTACCGAAGCGGTCATAACGGGGCGGTCTTGAAAACCGTTAGGCGGCAACGCCACAGGGGTTCGAATCCCTTACTCTCCGCCACGTCGGAGCAAACGTCATATCGTTTGCTCCGACTTTTTTCAAAACATGGCTGGCCGTTTTTTTTGCGGCGCCGGCAGGCGCTTATTCCTCCGCCCACAGCAGGGCGCATTTTACGGCCTTGTGCCAGCCGTCTATGAGCTTTACGCGCCTGGACTCCTCCATGGCTGAGGTGAACACGCGGTCCACCGCCCAGTTGTTCTTCACGTCCCCAAGGCTGGACCAGTAGCCCACCGCAAGGCCCGCCAGATAGGCCGCGCCCAGGGCTGTCGTCTCGATGCACCGGGGCCGGTACACATCCGAGCCTGTGATATCCGACTGGAACTGCATCAGAAAATCGTTGGCGCAGGCGCCCCCGTCCACCTTCAGCTCCGAGATATGCATCCCCGAGTCCCGCTCCATGGCCCGCACAATGTCATAGGTCTGGTAGGCCAGGGATTCCAGCGTGGCCCGTATCAGGTGCGCCCGGGAAAAGCCCCGGGTCAGCCCCACGATGACGCCCCTGGCCCGCTGGCTCCAGTAGGGCGCGCCCAGGCCCGTGAAGGCCGGGACAACATAGCCCCCTGCCGTATCCGGCACTTTTTCCGCGTACTGCTGGCTCTCCGGCGCCGCGGAGATCACGTTCAGCTCGTCCCGAAGCCACTGGATCGCCGCCCCGGCCACAAAGATACTGCCCTCAAGGGCATATTCCACATGGTCCTCATAGCCCACCGCGATGCTGGTCACCAGCCCGTTTTTGCTCTCCACGATCTCGTTGCCGGTATTCATCAGCAGAAAGCAGCCGGTGCCGTAGGTATTTTTCATCTGCCCGGGCTGGAAGCAGCACTGGCCGAAAAGGGCGCACTGCTGGTCCCCTGCCGCCCCGGCGATGGGGATCTCCCCGCCGTAGAGCTCAAAATCCGTCAGCCCGTACACGTGGCTGGAGGGCTTCACCTCCGGCAGCATACAGGCCGGGATATCCAGCATCTTAAGCAAGTCCCTGTCCCACTCCAGGGAGCGGATGTTATAGAGCATGGTGCGGCTGGCGTTGGTGTAATCGGTCACATGGACCTTGCCGCCGGTGAGCTTCCAGATGAGCCAGGTGTCTATGGTGCCGAAGAGGAGCTTCCCGGCATTTGCCCGCTTTCTGGCGCCGGGGACCTTGTCCAGCAGCCACTTGATCTTGGAGCCGGAAAAATAGGCGTCCGGCACAAGGCCGGTTTTCATCCTGATCTCGTCCCCATAGCCCTCCTGTACCAGCCTCTCGATGATATCCGAGGTCCGGCGGCACTGCCAGACGATGGCGTTGGCGATGGGCTCTCCCGTCTCCTTATCCCAGACCACGGTGGTCTCCCGCTGGTTCGTAATGCCGATGGCCGCGATATCCAGCGCCGAAACGCCCAGCTTCGCCATGGCTGCGCGGGAGACCTCCAGCGTCGTGTCCCAGATCTCCAGCGGGTCGTGCTCCACCCAGCCAGGCTGGGGGTATATCTGCCGGAATTCCTTCTGCACCGAGGAGCAGATATTTCCCGCCCTGTCAAAAAGAATGCAGCGGGAGCTGGTCGTCCCCTGGTCAAGGGACATGATATAGTTCATAGACCTTCCTCCTGTGATTTATTTTCCGCACCGAGCCGGGCCGGCGCCCGTTTCCTTGCTTATAAATATAACATAAACGGCCCCCCAGTTCAATCCACAGCCGGGAAAGCCTGTCCAAAAGAAAAAAATTTTTTGCAAACCTGAGGCTGTCAAAACGCCCCGGCGGAAAGCGAAGTCAAAAAAGTCCATGTCGGGCTTTTTTGACAAGCTGAGGGCCCGCAGATGAAACTGCGGGCCCTCTGTTGATACGATTGCTTTTTAATTAAGCTCAGTTCTCTCTGCGCTTTTTGCCCAGGGTAATAACCGCGCCCATGCCCATGACGGAGAGAGCGGCCAGCGCAGCCCAGAGGGCAATATTGCTTTCATCGCCGGTCTTGGGAGTGGTGCTCTTGTCGACCCAGAGGGCGTACAGGGTGACGTCCTTCTCGATCTCAATGGGATCGCCGGGCTGATACTGGGCATAACCGGAGGTCACACGGGACCAGCCGCAGAAGATATAGCCCTCGCGGGTGGGAACGGTGCCGCTGACAACCAGCTTGCCGCTGCCGGTGCGGGACTCGACGCTCTGAGCCTTGGGCGCGCCCTCGCCACCGTTGGCGTTATAGCTGAGGGTGTACTTCACCAGGGGATTCTGCTCCCAGACGGCATAGAGCTCCATCCCGTTTTCGGAGAGCTCAAGCTTGTCGCCGGCCTTGTACTGGGCGGTGGTGGCAGCCTTGTCGGTGCTCCAGCCCAGGAACTTATACTCGCTGCGGGTGGGAACGGCGGAGGAGACGGTGAACTGGGCCTTGCCGTCCGTCAGGACCTTGGTCTCGGCAGCGGGAGCGCCCTCGCCGCCGTTGGCGTAATAGCTCAGGGTGGCATAGCCGTCGAACACGTCGGGCTTGCCGTTGCCGTCCTCATCGTAGCCATAGACAGCATAGACGCTGGTATCGGCAGCAATGTCGATCTTGGTGATGGTGGCCGGGAGGGCGTCGCCCTTGGCGTAGATCTTGCTGTCCTTCTCGGCGGTCCAGCCGGCAAAGACAACTGCCTTTCCGTCCACATTCTCGTGGGTGGGTGCGGTGGCGTCAAGCTGGTAATCCTTCTGGGCCAGCAGGCCGGTGACAAGGCCGGGGCCGCCGGCGCCGCCGTTGGGGTCATAGGTCAGGTCAAACTTTTCCTCGTTTACGTCGGCCTTGCCGTCGCCGTTCTCATCATAGCCCCAGGCGGCGTAGACGGTGACGCTCTTGTCGGCAAAGGTCACATCCTTGAGATAGCTGGGGGCGGCGCTGTCCTTGCTGAGGATCTCATTGACCGCTTCGGCAGTCCAGCCGGCAAAGACGACTTTCTTTTCCCCATCGTCGGTATGGGTGGGCACTGTCCCGGTATTGAGAACAGCCTTATTTCCGGTCAAATACTTTGTGGTGTCAACAGGGACACTGGCAGTATCGCCGCCGTTGGCGTCATAAGTCAGGGCAAACTTTTCCTCGTTTACATCGGGGACATCGTTACCGTTTTCATCAAGGCTCCAAACAGCGTAGACGGTCTTGTCACCATCCAGCTTAATGGTGCTGATGACAGCGGGAGCGGCAGAGTCCTTGTTAAGAATCTCATATTTGGTCTCACTCCAGCCCGCAAACACGGCCGCATCATCGGGATAGCTGGGGGAAGCGGTGCTCAGGGGGTACGCATCCTGCTCCGCGGCGGTCTCGGCAGCGGGAGCGCCCGTGCCGCCGTTGGCGTCATATCTTACGGTATGCTGTTTTACCGTTGCAGGGATCGCAACCTCATAGGAAGCGCCGCAGCCGGAGCAGACATACACGTCCTTACCCGGCGTAGTGGCGGTGGGCTCCACATGCTGGGCAGGGTCTGCCTTGAAATCGCAGGAACCGGTCTCGGTGTGGCTGGCATCCCGCTTGCAGGTGCGGCTGTGGATGCTGTTGGCAGCGGTCTCCGCGGTAACCGGCTCGCCCACATGCTGCCAGTTATTCCAGTCGTGGTCAAGGGCAGCAATGGGTTCCTCCCTAAGTACATCGCCGCAGCGACTGCACACATAGACGTTCACACCAGCGGTCCCACAGGTGGGAGCGGTGCTCCGAGCCGGGTCGAGAACTTCCCCGCCGTGGGCGACAGTATCTCTGGAAGCAAGATCAATAATAAAGTTTACTTCATTTGCAAGGCCGGGCGTAAGATTGCACTGGTAATTCGTGCGGTCGCTGTTCTGCGCATCGCCCCAGAATATGGGGTCAGTCAAAGTTGTGCCGATAAAGGATTCCTCCACAGACACATCCTTGATGTAGTACGCACAGATAAGCGGAGTATTCAGACTGAGGGTCATACGATTCGCCGCGCGGTAGATCTCATATGTCCCGTTGGCAACTTCGCTTCCATCCAATTTTACAATAACATTAATATCCCTCTTAAGCGTTATATCGGGGATTATACCCCAGCCCTCATGAGAGACAGAAACATAGTCGCTCACCGCGCCCGCCGCAAATGCATAGGTGGGCAGCATGGCTACGACCATCAGCAGCACAAGAAGCGCTGCCAAAAGCTTTTTGCCTGTTTTTTTCATAATATTCCCCTTTCAATCAACGCCGAAAGCTACTCCTTTTCCGCGTCCCCCCAGCCGTGTGCAGAGCGGAAGCAGCAGACCATTCCGGCTTTCTGAGGTTAACGGACCCGGGCAGGCTGCCCGGTCCCATTCCTGTTCGCCCTCATTATATTATTTTGTAAAGAAGAATTCAACAGCTTTTTGCCTCGTGCAAAAAATTAAGAAATTAAGTTTCTCCCGCTTCTCCGCGGCGGGCGCGGGTCAGGCCAGGGACAGGGCAAAATGGATTTCACTCTGAGCGAAGCGAAGAATCTTTTCTTCCGCCTTATAAGCATCGACCCGAAGATTCTTCGTCGCTCCGCTCCTCAGAATGACAGGGGAAAACCGCTTCTCAGAATGACAGAGAGGGGAAAACCGCTCCTCAGAATGACAGAGAGAGAGGAAACGCGCTCCTCAGAATGACAGAGGAGGAAAACCGCTTCTCAGAATGACAGAGAGAGAGGAAACGCGCTCCTCAGAATGACAGGGACCTGGCCTTTTCTGACGACGGCGGAGGCAGGGCAAAAGGGAACCGGAGCGCTTCGGGGCGCTCCGGCTGGAATCACTGATTATTCTCGAAATATTCGGCGGCGGTCTGCGCGTCCCGCTTTATCTGGGCGGAGAGCGCCTCGAAGGAGTCAAACTTCTGCTCGCCGCGGATAAATTTATAGAACTCCACCCGGGCCTGGCGGCCGTAGAGATTGCCGGAATAGTTCAGCAGATGGCTTTCCACGCTGACCAGATCCCCGTCGCCGACGGTGGGACGGACGCCGATATTGGTGGCGGCCACATGGCTGCTTCCGTCCTCGAGAAAGACCCTGGCAGCGTAAACCCCGTGCCTGGGCACCAGGACGCCCTCGGGAAAGTGCATGTTGATGGTAGGCGTGCCCATCCTGCGGCCCAGATGATAGCCGGAGCGGACGGTATCCGCCAGGGAGTGGGGATGGCCCAGGAGGCGGTTGGCCTGCTCGATCTCTCCCTCGCTTATGAGCTGCCTGATATATGTGGAGCTGACGACGCGCCCGTCAACGGTGACGGCGGGGATAATGTCGCAGCCGATGCCGCGCCCCGCGCAGTATTCCCGCAGGCGCTCCGCGGTTCCCTCGCCCCGATAGCCGAAGCAGAAATCATGGCCCACCACGACCCAGCCGATATTGAGCTCGGCAATAATGGAGTCCATAAATTCCTGCCAGGGCATGCGCATCATGCGCTGGTTAAAGTGGAGAAACACCACATTATCTATGCCGAAGCAGCGGCGGATGATGTCCTCCCGGCCGATGGCGCTGTTGATCAGAGGGACTTCCCTGCCGAAAACCAGATTGTCCGGGTGCACGTCGAAACTCAGCACCGAGGCCACGGCCCCGGTCTCCGCCGCACGCTCCTTTGTTTTGTTCAGCAGGGCCGCATGGCCCAGATGCACGCCGTCAAAAAAACCCAGTGCGATGGCTCTCTTTATCTCTGACATATCTCTTTATACCTCGAAAAAGCTTTTTATCGTTATCAGCCTGCCCTTTTCCGCCCGGCAGAGGGCCAGAAATTCCCCGCTTTGGGAATAGACCCGATACGCTCCCTCCCCAAGGCCGGAGGGCAGAGGATTGCCGCAGCGGAGTTTTTTTTCCGCTGCGGGGCTTATCCGGTGGGCGGGACTGTCCATAAACAGGCTGTCCACAGGCAGGAGCAGGCGCTCCGCCTCTCCCCTGTCCGCCGCGCGCTGGACCGCGTCCAGGCTGCTGGCGTTTTCAAGGAGAAAATCCCCGGCCCGGGTGCGCCGCAGGGCGCTCATGCAGCCGCCGCAGCCAAGGGCCGCGCCGATGTCGGCACAGAGGGTGCGGATATAGGTGCCTTTGGAGCAGCTCACATCCAGCACATAGTCCTCCCCCTCCCGGCCTACAAGCCTGAGGGCGGAGATATTTATTTTTCTGGGCGGCCGTTCCACCTCGCCGCCCCGGCGGGCGATATCGCAGAGCTTCCGGCCCTGTATTTTTATGGCAGAATACATGGGCGGAATCTGGCTCTGCTCCCCCAGAAAGCGGGGCAGCACGGCCTCAAGCGCCGCCTGGGAGGCGGGAGGGCGCTCCGCGAGGACCCGGCCGCTCGTATCCTGGGTATCGGTGCTTATTCCCAGGCGCAGGCAGGCCCGGTAGCGCTTGGAATGACTCTCGGCAAAGGCCACGGCCCGGGTGGCCCGGCCTACGAAAACCACCAGGAGCCCGGTAGCCATGGGGTCCAGGGTGCCGGAATGGCCCACGCGGCGCTCCTGGAGGATCCCCCGGAGCTTGGCCACCACATCACTGCTGGTCCAGCCGGAGGGCTTGTCTATCAGCAGGATCCCGTTCATTTCCAGACCTCGTCTATCACCGCCAGCAGCATTTCCTTCGCTTTCTCCGGCGGGCAGGCGATGGTGCAGCCGGCGGCCATGGCGTGGCCCCCGCCGCCGAATACGGCGCAGATATCGCTGCTGCTGACTTCGGGACTGGAGCGGACGGAAACCTTGCTGTCCCCCTCCTCCGTCTCCTTTATGGTGACGCTCACAACGCTGCCCTCGGCACGGCCGGCAAGGCCCGCCAGATCGTCGCAGTCGTCCTCGGTGGCGCCGGCCTCGCTGAGCATGGCCCGGGTAACGGCGGCCACCGTCACCTTCCCGTCCCGGTGGAAGCTCATGGAGGAATAGATCATGCCCTCCAGCTTCATGCGGGCGGGAGAGAGCTTGCGGAAGAATACAAGGCTCACTTCCCTGTTGTCCGCCCCCAGGCGCACAAGCTCCGAGGCGGCGGCAAGGCTGCGGGCGCTGACATTGGCATACTGGAAGCAGCCGGTGTCCGTAGTGAGGGCGATATAGAGCAGCGTGGCCTCCTCTTTGGACACGCCCTTTCCCATCGCCTTGATCAGTTCCAGAATGATCTCGCCGCAGGAAGATTTTTCGTCCCGTATCAAGGACTGAGGGGCGTAGCGGGAATTGGTGGGATGGTGGTCTATGCATAGATCGATCTTCCCCTCAAAGCCCTGGGCGAACAATTTCTCCGTGGCCACGTCTACGGCCACATAATACGCCGGCGTGAAATCCGCCGGAGCAAAGAATTTCTCCGCATAGGGGCGGAGCTTTTTTATGATCTGGCCGTTGGGATACAGATACGCCGTCTTTCCAAGGCGGCGCAGAGCGCTGCACAGGGCGGCGGCGCTGCCGACGGTGTCCCCGTCCGGGTTCTTATGGCTTACAAGCAGTATCTTGTCCTTCTCTGAGAGAAGGGCGGCACATTCCCTGTAATTCATGCTCATTCTTCCTCGCTGCGGCCGATATCCAGCGTGCTTATGACCTGATTGATATGGGCTCCGTACTCGATGCTGTGGTCCAGTTCAAACACCAGCTCCGGGGTATAGCGGAGCTTCAGGGAATTGCCCAGCTCCCGGCGCAGCCAGCCGGAGGCGGATTTGAGTCCCTTTTTGAATTCCTTCTCGTTTTCAAGGCCGAGGACCGAGAGCCAGATCTTGGAATAACGCAGGTCCCCGGTTGTCTCCACCCGGGTGACGCTGATCATTCCCTGCTGCACGCGGGGGTCTTTTATATCCCGCAGAAGGCGGGAGAGGACGAACTGAATATCGTCGTTCGTTCTCGCAAGCTTATTGGAAGGCATTTTCTTCTCCTTGTCTTTGTTTTTTTGCGGCAAAACGCCGGGAAAATGAACGAAATATGGAGAATCCGGCAAAAGCGGGTGGCTTTTGCCGGAAACAAAAGTTCGGGCCGCTTTCAGGAAATCAGACCTGCTCCATCACGAAGCACTCTATCACATCTCCGGCCTTGATATCGTTGAATTTCTCTACCTGCATGCCGCACTCGTAGCCGCTGGCGACCTCCTTCACGTCGTCCTTGAAACGGCGCAGGGAGGCAAGGCTGCCCTCGTGGATCACGATATTGTCCCGCAGGACGCGGACCTCGCAGCCGCGCTGGATCTTGCCGTCGGTGCAGTAGCAGCCGCAGACGGTGCCCACCTTGGAGACCTTGTAAGTCTCCCGGACCTCGGCATGGCCGATGATGACCTCCTTGAACTTGGGGTCAAGCATGCCCTTCATGGCCGCTTCGATCTCGTTGATGCAGTCATATATGACTCTGTACATGCGCATATCCACGTTGCTGCGCGCGGCGCTGTCCCGGGCGGCGTTGTCCGGCCGGACGTTGAAGCCCACGATGATGGCTCCGGAGGTGGCGGCCAGCATCACGTCGGACTCGTTTATGGCGCCCACGGCGCTGTGGATGACCTTGACGCGGACCTCCTCGTTGGAAATTTTTTCCAGCGAGGATTTGACCGCCTCGGCGCTGCCCTGCACGTCGGCCTTGACGATGATGTTGAGCGTTTTCATCTCACCGGCCTGGATCTGGCTGAACAGATCCTCCAGGCTGACCTTCTTCACGCCGCCGAAGGAGCTGCTGGCAAGCTGGACGCGGCGCTCCTCGGCCAGCTCTCTGGCCATGCGCTCATCGGCCACGGCGTTGAACACGTCGCCGGCGCTGGGAACCTCGGACAGGCCGGATATCTCCACAGGTGTGGAGGGGCCCGCCTCGGTGACCCGCTGGCCTTTGTCGTTTATCATGGTGCGGATACGGCCCACGGCGGTGCCTGCGATAATGATATCGCCCAGCTTCAGGGTGCCGTTCTGCACGAGGACGGTCATAATGGGGCCGCGGCCCTTATCCAGCCGCGCCTCGATGACCGCGCCTTTGGCCGCCCGGTTGGGGTTGGCCTTCAGCTCCTGGACCTCGGCCAGAAGCACAAGGTTTTCAAGGAGCTTATCCATTCCCGCGCCGGTCTTGGCGGAGATGGGGCACACAATGGTGTCGCCGCCCCACTCCTCGGACACCAGCTCGTACTCGGTGAGCTGCTGCTTGATGCGCTCGGGGTTGGCGCCCACGGTGTCCATCTTGTTGATGGCCACCACGATGGGGATGCCGGCGGCCTTGGCGTGATTGATGCTCTCAACGGTCTGGGGCATGATGCCGTCATCCGCGGCAACCACCAGAATGGCAATATCCGTCACCATGGCGCCTCTGGCGCGCATGGAGGTAAAAGCCTCGTGGCCCGGTGTATCCAGGAAGGTGATGGGGCTGCCGTTGATCTCGACGGTGTAGGCGCCGATATGCTGGGTGATGCCGCCGGCCTCGCCGGAGGCCACGTTGGCATGGCGGACATAGTCCAGCAGGGAGGTCTTGCCATGGTCCACATGGCCCATGACCACCACCACGGGGGCGCGGGGCTTGAGATCCTCTTCCTTGTCCTCGTGGTCGTCGATGAGCTTCTCCTCCACGGTCACGATAACTTCCTTTTCCACCTTGCAGCCCAGCTCCATGGCCACCAGCGCCGCGGTGTCATAGTCTATTATCTCCGAAACAGAGGCAAATACGCCCAGCTTGAAAAGCTGCTTGATGACCTCCGCGGCGGTCTTTTTCATGCGGGAGGCCAGTTCGCCCACGCTGATCTCATCGGGAATGAGAACCTTGAGCTGCTGCTTTTTGGCAATTTCCAGCTGGAGGCGGTTCATCTTGTCCCGCTCCTCCTGGCGGCGCTTGGCGGAGGCCGCCTGCTGGCTGCCCCGGCGGTTGTTCCGGCCGCCGATCTTTTCCTTGGTGCCCCGGCGGAGATTGCTGTTGTTGCCGGCCTTGGCACCGGCCATATCCTCAAACTTCTCGTTGTACTTCTCGATGTTTACAGCCGCGCCGCCTCTGGTATCCACCACGCGCTTTTCGGCCACCTTGCGGGGCACATGGGGCTTGTTGGGCTTGTCGGCCCGGGGCGGCGGGCTCTGCTGGGCCTGCTGGGGCGCTCTCTGGCCGGGCTTCGCCGGGACTCTGTCCGGCGCTTTCTGGGCGGCGGGAGCCTTGGGCGCGGCGGCCGGCTTCTCGGGAACCTTGAACACGTCCTCCAGGCTCGCCACCTGGTTGTGCTGGGTCATGTAGTCAAAAATCAGGTTCAGCTCACTGTTCTCCAAAACCTGCATATGGTTCTTGGGAGGCTCCGCATAGTCGGTCACTATCTGGGAAATCACCTTTGAAGTGACATTGAAGTCCTTTGCTACCTCGTGGATCCTATACTTAATCATGCTCATGCGTTCGTCCTCCTTTTTCCGCTCCTCTTGTTTCTCTCATGGGCCGAAGCCTCCGCCCTGCGGCGCTCCGCTTTTTCAAAGCGCCGGGCGGTCTCCTCCGCCGCCGCGGCGTATTCCTCCGGGGACAGCTCCGCCAGCGCCTTCATCAGCGCGTTGGCAAAGCCCATATCCGTCACCGCGGCCATGGAACAGCCGCTGGCGCCGACCCGGGCGGATAGCTCCTCCTTGCGGAAAGGCAGGCCCAGGCTCTGGACGCTGCGCCCCGCCGCAAAGCCCTCCGCCCGGCGGCGGGCATTGTCGGACGCGTCCGCCGCCAGCAGCAGGAGCTTCGCTTTGCCGCCGCGCACGGCGGCCCCGGCATTTGTCTCCCCGATGGCGATGGCGTTTGCCCGGCGCATAAGGCCCAGCAGATTCAGAATTTTATCTCTCACCGGCCGCCCTCCATTTCGCTCTGGAGCCGCTCGTAGACCTCCGGGGGAATCCGGGCGGAAAAGGCCCGCTCCAGTGCCCTGGCCTTTACGGCCTTCCTAAGGCAGTCCCCGTTGGGGCACACATAGGCGCCCCGGCCGTTGGCCCGGCCCCCAAAGTCCAGGCTTATCTCCCCCTCCGGAGAGCGCACCACCCGGATCAGCTCCCGCTTGGGCTTCATCTCGCGGCAGCCAAGACACTGCCGCATCGGAATTTTCTTCGGCATATCGCTGCCGCCTCCTTTTTTATTTTACTCTCAGGCCTCAGACTCGGGCTTGATGTCTATCTTATATCCCGTGAGCTTGGCGGCAAGACGGGCGTTCTGGCCCTCCTTGCCGATGGCCAGGGAAAGCTGCGCGTCCGGCACGATCACGCGGCAGCTCTTCCCGTCCTCCAGCATGGTAACGCTGACCACGTCCGAAGGGGAGAGCGCCGCGGCGATGTACTCCTCGGGCGCTTCGCTGTACTTAACGATGTCTATCTTCTCGCCGCCCAGCTCGTTTACGATGCTGGCCACGCGGCCGCCCTTGGGGCCCACGCAGGCGCCGATGGGATCCACGTCCGCGTCGGCGGACCAGACGGCCATCTTCGTGCGGCTGCCAGCCTCCCGGGCGATCGATTTGATCTCCACAGTGCCGTCGAATATCTCGGGCACCTCAAGCTCAAACAGGCGCTTTACAAGGCCGGGATGGGTGCGGCTTATGAGCACCTGCGGGCCGCGGGTGGAATTTCTGACCTCCACCACATAGACCTTTATCCTGTCGCCCTCGGTGAGGACCTCGGTCCGGATACGCTCGTTGGGGGCAAGCATGGCCTCGGTATACTCGCTGTTGGAGGAAATGCGGATGGAGACGCTGCCGTTTCTCGGCTCCACATGGGACACGACGCCGGTGAGGATCTCATGCTCCTTGGAAGTGAACTCCTCGTATATTATGCCGCGCTCCGCCTCCCGGATGCCCTGAATAATGACCTGCTTGGCGGCCTGGGCTGCAATGCGGCCGAATTTTTTGGTCTCTACGGGCACGCCGATAATGTCGCCCTCCCGGGCGCGGCGGCTGATCTTCTTGGCCGCCTCGAGATTTATCTCATGGGAAGGGTCCTCCACCTGGTCCACAATGGTCTTGTTCACGTTCATCTCGATGCGCTTTTTGTCCTCGTCCAGAAGGATCTCCACATTGTCCTCGCACTCGGGATTGTCCTTGCGGAAGGCGGCCAGCATGGCCTGCTTTATTTTATCGTACATGTAGCCCCTGGGGATCCCCTTTTCAGCCTCAATATCCGCGACGGCCTCAAAAAATTCTGCGTTCATCTCAAAAAATCTCCTTTATATAGTCACATGCAGCCGGACCTGAGCGGTCTGGGCCCGGGAAAAGCGGCGCTCTTTCCCGGCGGTTTTTATGGTAACATCTCCGTTTTCATAGGAAACAAGCTCTCCCACGAAGGTCTTGCTCCCTTCCAGGGGCTGATAGAGCTTCAGCTCCACCTGGCTGCCCACGAACTTCTCAAAGTCCTCCGGCCTTTTCAGCTCCCGCTCCGCCCCCGCGGAGCCGACCTCAAAGACATAGCTGTCCGGAATGGGGTCCGCCTCGTCCAGCATGGGGTCCAGCCTGCGGCTGATGCGCTCGCAGTCGTCAATGGAGACGCCGCCCTCTTTGTCGATATAGATCCTCAGATACCAGCTTCCCGCCTCCCGGATATATTCCACATCCCACAGGGAGCAGCCCTCCTCTTCCACCACTGGGGCGGCAAGGGCGAATACTTTATCGCTTATTTTGCTCAAAGTCCATGACCCGTCCTTTCCGGCAAAAGTTTCGCAAAAAAGAGTGGGCCGCAACCCACTCCGACACAAGCATAATCCTTACTTTATCCATAATAGCACCATATCATGTGCATTGCAAGCTTTTTTTGCGGCCGGGGCCGTATATTTTGCGCCGCCCCGGCCAAATTCGCTCAGTATTCGAAATTGGGATCATAGTGGGCGTAAAACTCCTCGTAGCAGAGGCCCTGCTCCATGATAAAAGTAGCTGCCTCCACGCCCACATAGCGGTAGTGCCAGGGTTCGTCCCAGCCGGTGAGCAGGAGCTTGCGGGTGGGATAGCGCTTGATGAAGCCGTACTCGGCGCAGTGCTCGTCAAGCCAGGCGAAAAATTCCTGGTTCATATTGCTGTACACCAGGCGGGAATATTCCCTGTCCATCAGGTCCACTGCCAGGCCGAGCTGATGTTCGCTGGTGCCGGGATACATGGTGATGGTTTTCGCTTCCGCCACGGCGTCCTGATACAGGGGGTCCATGTAATCGTCCACCCCCATGCCGTAGGCAATCTGGCTGGCCTTACGGTTGAAAAGCTCGTTCTGCCAGGAATAGGAGCGGTACGCACCGGCCACATGGACTGTGAAGCCCGCGTCCTTTATTGCCTCCAGCAGGTCCTCCAGATGGGGCAGCGCCGCCTTGTCGAACATCATGCTCCGGGTACCCGGTATCTGCTCCACATCGGGCTTGAAGGCCGAGGAGAGGGCGTGGCCGTCCCGGACCATGCTGTACTGGGAGGCTTCTATGTTGATATCCGGCCAAATATCCTCTGTGGGCTCGGGCGCGGCGGTGGCGTTGGGATCGATAAAGGAGACGCTGTCGCTTCTCACAGAACCGCCCTCCGCCCCGCCGAAGATCACATCCGTCTGCCTGCCCATGCGGGAGACAACAATCGTATAGAGCACAAGGCACATGGCCGCCATGCATAAGATCCACATTGTTTTCTTTCTTCTCATTCAAACACCTGCCTCAGGGAAGAATAACCCGGTTTGGAGCCGGGAGGGAATTTTTTGTCCTTGATGGCGGCATTATATCACCATTGTGCCGCAAATTCAAGTCTCTCCGCCCCGCCGCTCCCCACCGGCCTACATGGGATTGGCGTCCTCCCCCAGGGCTTCCCGCAGTTTCTCCAGCGCCCGCTTCTCGATGCGCGATACATAGGAACGGCTGATGCCGCATTCCTGGGCAGTCTCCCGCTGGGTTTTGGGTCGGGCCGCCCCCAGACCGTAGCGCAGCCGGATGATCTGCGCCTCCCGGGGGCTCAGGACGCTGTCCACGCAGGCGCGCAGGCTGCCGCATATCTCCGCGCTGCCGATGCGCTCGGCCATGTCATCCTCCTGGGCCACAACATCCATTACCGAAAGGCCGTTCCCCTCCCCGTCCAGATCCAGCGCCTCGGAAAGGCTCATATCTCCGGCGGTCTTGCGCAAATTTCTGAAATGCATGAGTATCTCATTCGATAACCTCACTCAGCGGCCGGCAGTTATTCCCTTTCGGCTCAGTCTTCGCTTCCCCGATCTGCGGCAGCTCACATTTGCCCTCGTTTCCGAAGAGGTACATATGAGCATTCTCCCCGTCCCACACTATTTTTCTGACAAAGGTTTTTATCGCCGCCCGCCTCTGCTCAAGGGTGTAATTATCTATGTTTTCTCCAAAGTTTGAGAGCATATCTCGGATAAGGTCAAACTCAATGTCCGTCAGTGCGTTCTGTGTCGTTACCGCCTCCAGGTCCCTGATTCGGCTTTTCAGTGCCTCACCCTTAGTGTGCAGCTCGTCTATCTGCGCGAGTATGTATTGCTCCGCACTCGTTCCCGATGCCGCACCGAGCTTGCCGACAAGGGCTTTTATCGTTTTCTCGTTCCCATCGAACTGTTTCCTGGCCTCGTCGAGCTGAGCATTGTAGTCATCGCGGCTGCGGCCTATCTGTTTTTTTGTCTGCGTTATCATCCGAGCCATATCTGTACTCTGACTGCCGAGTTTCTTTATCTCCTCGATGACCATTCTGTCGAGCAGGTTTCCGTTTGGATTTTTCATCGCGCATAGCTTACTCGTGCTGCGCTCCTTCGTAGTGCAGAGATAAGTGTATGTGTATTCTCCGTCGGCGTTCAGTCGTGATGTGAGCTTCGGGCGCATATAGTCGCCGCAGTTTCCACAGAAAAGCACGCCGGACAGCAGTGCAACATTGCTCTTCGGCTTGCGGTAATTCTTCGACCTGTTAAGTTCGAGCATTTTCTGTACCTTTACCCAGGTTGCCCCCGGAATAATCCCCTTATGTTTTCCAACTGCGACTATCCATTCGTTCATCGGCTTTGCCTGATTTCCCCTGCCCTTTGTCTGCAAGGTTCGGTTATACGCCATGATGCCGTGTTCACCGTCAAAGTCTTTCTTCTCAGAGTATAAGTCAACTTCATTCTCCGACAGATAGTTGTACGCATCGTCGTCTGCAATCATATACACGGGGTTCATTAGTATGCCGCGTATCGCAAAGCGTGTGAAACGCTTCCCTCGCTTTGTCGTGTAGCCGTTTGACAGCAGAAACTCATCCGTCTTGGTCAGTGAGCCGGTTTCAATAAATTTATCAAATATAAGTTTTACCAGTGTGATCTCTTCTGGAATTATTTTAAGCTTGCAGGCGCGTGTCGTCTTACCGTTCATGTTCACTGAAGTGATGCTCTCGGACGCGTAGCCTGTCGGCGTGTTTCCGCCGAGCCAGCGCCCGGTCTTAGCAAGCTCATGCATGTTGTCACGTATGCGTTCGGCAATCGTCTCCCGCTCAAGCTGAGAAAACACCGATGCTATGTACATCATCGCGCGTCCCATCGGCGATGATGTGTCAAACTGTTCGCGTATTGAAATGAAGCCGATCTCACGGCGGCCAAGATCATCTATAAGCTTTGCAAAGTCACCAATGTTGCGGCTGATGCGGTCAAGACGATACACAACGATCGCAGCAAAGTCTATCTTCTGTGAGTCATTCATCATCTTTTTAAATTGCGGGCGCTCCAGGTTTCCGCCGGAGAAGCCTTCGTCCTCATATATGAGCGCCGAATCCGCTTCCGTCTGCCCGAAATTTACAGCAATATACTGTCGGCACAGCTCTATCTGATTTTCAATGCTCTCGCCCTTGCCGGTAAACTTTGATTTGCGCGAGTATATAACAAACCGTTTCTGCTCCCTGTCTTTCATTTTTCCCTCCGGTTTTTATGTGATGTATATGATGTTACGATAACATAAAGTCTGCAACATTGGAAGTGTTTTATTTGCGCTGATTAACGTCGATGATCGGTCAAGGACTCAACATTGTAAAACAAATACCGACACCATATACGGTGGATAATTCCCCCATACATGTTGTCGGTATATTGCCTGTCATATATACTATTAATCCGCTTGCTTCCATCAGCAATCATGTCTAACGTTGGATACAGAAGGTACTTTTCGGTTGGATACCCCGCCTATTGTGATGGAGCAAAAAACTCAAAGTACTCTGCTTGAGATGAGCGGGGTACTTTAAGCTTTTTATAAATTGAGAATTAAGCCCAATGTCTGGGTTATTACAGATACAGTTGAATCGGCATATATGTCATTGCATAATAGGGGTTCGTCGTATGATAACGCCCATATACATATGTCATATTTGCCCAGCTAACAGTATTTGTATAACCAAGCGTGTCTAATGTTCCGATATATTGCTTGAAGCTTGCCAAGCCGGGAGGAACGTTTACGCCGCATCCGAATGTCTTGAACGTAGCATTTTCATACCATGCCTGATTGCCATCAAGGTACATTTTATAAAGGGCATTTGCGATATCCATATTCCCCTTACTGTGACCGACCAGCAAAGTGATTTCCGCGCCGCCTGCAAACAAATCAACCAGCTTCTGTGATGCGACTTCAGGATAATACATTCCGGCCACATTATATGGACGTCCTATATAATATCCCTGCGGCCCCTCAGTATAAACTGAGCCATCCCCCAGCCCGACGACAATAGCTGCCACAGGCTGATTTTTAATTAACGCGATATGTTTTGCAAAGGCTGCTGCACCTATTGAGCTGCTCCCTACACCCGGGATTGCCAAAATGTGTACATTCCCTTGGAGAATCATCTCTTCGGCATCTTCGCCTACATAAAAAACATTCGTATTTGGGGTCATTACAACAACAGAACCTATATTTAGCCCAAAAACACCCACTGTTTCTGTATTTGTCAGACATCCTGTGTTGTAATATGTGTTGTCAGCCACTCCAGGAGATGCAGCAAATGCCGTTGATGAGAATAACACACCAAATAGCATCATGACCACAATAAGGCGTGCTGTTTTTCTGTGTTTATTCATAAGTACCTCCTGTAAAAACGTTCAACATCATTCACGAATCGGCTCTTATCCCTTCAGCTCCTCAATCAGAGCCGCAGTCAGCTTCCTATAATCCGTCACCGCACCGTAGTGGGCTATGTCAAATATTGGCGCATCCTCACTTTGATTTACGGCGATGATGCACTTGGCGTTCTGCATTCCCAGCTGGTACTGCACGGAGCCGGATATTGCCATGTTGAATATTACATCTGGCTTTACCGTGATGCCGCTTTGGCCGATCTGCTTTTCATGGGCGAGCCATCCGTTATCTACAAGCGGGCGGGAGCAGGCCATCTGACCGCCCAGAAGCTCTGCAAGCTCACGAAGCTGATTTAGATCCTCCTCGCTTTTAACGCCTCTGCCTCCGGCCACAACGATTCTTGCTCCGGCAATGGACTTTCCGGCATTCTCCGCCGGGGCAGTCTCGATCACCTCGTAATCGGAATCGGCTTCCACAGTTACGGTTTCGCAAATCAATTTCCCTGAAACCCCGGTCCTGGGCTCGATCGGAGCACAGATTTGGGGATGCACGGTGGCCATTTGGGGGCGCTTTTCAAGGATGACGATGTGAGCCAATATCTTTCCGCCGTAGCCAGGAGTGGTCTGGTAAAACACTCCGTCTTCGTCAAAGCCAAGGTCTATTGCATCGGCGGTAAGCCCGGTGCCCAGAGACACCATAATGCGCGGAGCCAGATCACGGCCAAGGGGAGTTGCCCCGTACAGCAGTATGGACGGCCCGTACTTTTCAACAAGCTGGGTCAGCGCCTTTTCATAGGGTCTTGCGCTGTACTCCTTCAATGCGGGATGGTCGGCAACTATGACTTCATCTGCGCCATAGGAAAACAGAGTCTCCGCAAGATGACCGACATCGCAGCCCAGCAGCACGGCAGTAATGCTCTCACCGTTATGTGCTTTCAGCTCCTGCGCCTTTGCCAGAAGTTCCAGCACCGTGGGTTCAAGGCTTCCATGCTCCTGCTCGGCAAATATCCAAATTCCTTTGTAATCGTCTTTTGCCATGATGTCCCTCCTCAAATCAGATGCTCTGCCCTGAGTGCGTCCACCATTGCCCTGGCAATCTCGGACGCCTCGCCGGTAAAGTACACGGTATTGGCGTTGCGTTTTTCGGGTTCAAAGACCTTTTTGGTAGAGGACGGTGAACCTGCCATTCCGGTACGGGAGGTGTCACAGCCCAGATCTGCGGCATTCCAGGTCGTGCGGGGCTTCTTCTGGGCACGCATGATGTTGATGGGCGTCGCGTATCGGGGCTTATTTATCTCGCCGCAAACGGTAACGGCCGCAGGAAGCTTTGCGCGAACACGCTGACGGACTTCGCCAAGATTTCTGTCGCAGTACACCCAGCCGTCCTCCACCTCAATGGAGGATGCAAGAGTGATCTGTGGGATGCCCAGATATGCGGCGACCGCGGGGCCGGTCTGAGCGGTATCTCCGTCAACTGCGTGGCGTCCGAAGAGAATAAGATCGAAGTCTCCGATCTTTTCCGCTGCCTTGGAAAGAACATAGGCAGTTGCCAGCGTATCCGCGCCGCCAAAAGGTCTGTCACTGAGAAGAAACGCTTCATCACAGCCCATACCCAGCGCCTTCTTAAGGGCCTCCTCGGCCTGGGGAAGCCCCATGGTGACCACAGATACGGTGCCGCCGTGCTTTGCTTTTAGCTGAAGCGCCGCCTCAACGGCATTGGCATCCAACGGATTCATCATGCTCTTGACGCCGTCACGGCGCAGATTGCCGGTTTTGGGGTCTAGCCTTACATCATCGGTGTCAGGGACCTGCTTTATAAAAACCAGTATCTTCATCTTTTATTTCACACCCATCCAACCGGAGATAACCATCTTCTGAACCTCGCTGGTGCCCTCGTAGATTTCAGTTACCTTTGCGTCACGCATCATGCGCTCAACGGGGTAATCCTTGGAGTAGCCGTAGCCGCCGAAGAGCTGCACCGCACGATTGGTGACATAGGACGCGGTTTCGGCCGCAAAAAGCTTTGCCATGGCTGCAAGATGGGTATAAGGCTCGCCGTTCTGCTCTGCATCGGCTGCGCGCCAAACAAGAAGACGTGCGGCATCTGTCTTGGTCTGCATGTCAGCGAGAGTAAACTGAGTATTCTGGAACTTGGATATACTGCGGCCAAACTGGACACGCTGGTTAACATACTTGATTGCCTCGTCAATCGCCCCCTGAGCAATGCCGACAGCCTGTGCGGCAACGCCGATTCGGCCGCCGTCCAGAGTTGCCATGGCGATCTTGAAGCCCTTGCCTTCCTGACCGAGCAGGTTTTCCCTGGGTACCCTGACATTGTCAAAGACCAGCTCGCAGGTGGAGGAGGCACGCAGCCCCATCTTGTTCTCGGGCTTGCTGATGGAGAAGCCTTCCATGCCGCGCTCAAGGATAAAAGCGGAGATCCCGCGGGTTCCCTGTTCCTTGTCTGTCATGGCAAAAACGATGAAAACATTTGCAGCTCCCGCATTGGTGATAAAGATCTTGCTGCCGTTGAGCACATAGTGATCACCGTCAAGGACGGCAGTGCTCTTCTGCATGGATGCGTCAGTCCCTGCACTGGGCTCTGTAAGGGCAAAGGCGCCCAGCTTTTCTCCCTTTGCAAGAGGAACGAGATACTTCTGCTTCTGCTCCTCGGTACCGAACTTCATAATGGGCCAGCAGCACAGAGAGGTATGCGCAGAAACAATAATGGAAGTGGTTGCGCAGACCTTCGCAAGCTCCTCGACCTGAAGGACATAGCCAAGCTGGTCGATGCCGCTACCGCCATACTCCTCAGGAATAGGCAGACCCATCATGCCCATCTCAGCCATCTTCTCAACACTTTCAATGGGAAAACGTTCGGTCTCGTCTATCTCCTTTGCAAGGGGCTTGATCTCATTTTCTGCAAACTCTTTGAATGATGCCTGAAGCTCGAGATGCTCGTTATCCAGTTTATACATAATCAAATTCCTTTCCAAAAATGTTATTACCTGAATAGCTATTCAGTTTTTTAATTAAAAAATTTTACCTTCGGACGCTCACTCTGCTTCGCAGATGCATTGCCAGACCTCCGGCGGGACATACGAGGATACATCCTTGCCAAAAAAATGCAGTTCTTTCACCATGGAGGAGGATATTGCCGGCGTATCCGAGCGAAAATAGATTGTCTCCATGCTGGGAATGACCAGCTTGTTTACTTCCGCTACGTTTTCCTCATAGTTGTAGTCAAGGTTGTTTCTCAGCCCACGGACAAAATAGTCAATGCCGTTTTCACTGCAATATTCGGCAACGAGGGTGGTGCACACATCCACTGTACAGTTTGTGATGTTGTCGCGCGCAAGGACAGCACAAATAGCCTCAGCCATCCTTTCCGCCGGATAAGTACGGCTTTTTGCCGTGTTAACGGCTATAACAATGTGCAGCCGGTCAAAAAGCCGGCTCGCCTTGCGCACGATGTCATGGTGTCCGTTGGTATAGCAGTCAAAGCTGCCTGCATATACCGCATCCATATTTATTTATCCATAAAACTCAGAATTTCTTCAATGAACCCGTCTTCATTGTCCAGCATACAGCCGTGTCCGCCATGAATTACGGCTTCACGGTAGCTGCCGCCGTTGGCTTTGTATTTTTCGAGCACATAGCGTGTCTGCTTCAGCATGGGCTGGGGCGGGCACACCGCTTCGCCGGGATATCCGGGAACAATCCCCATTTTTCCAAGAACTGCCAGATCGCAAAGGCTATTGTCCGAAACCATGATGTCCTGAGCGCCTCGGATCCAGAGAATATCAGGCTTCTTTTCAATATCTGCAAGACCGGACAGATCGCAGAAGTTCGGCGCCATGGTGTTGCAGATACCGTCATTGCCCGCCGCAACAAAAGGCCATACGGGAGCCATGGTTTTATTGCCGGGGTACATCCCCTCACCCACTCGGGTAGTCATGACGCTGTCGATGAACATCTCTTTCAATTCAGGATCGATTTGATAGGGGGGAGCCACATACACGCCGTCGATGGTCTGGGCAATAAAATCGCGTTTTCCTTCCTGCAGGGAGGCAATAAGCTGTACATTTGCACACCCGCCGCCGCTTGCAATCCCGACAGGTTCAAGCTTTTTGCCGTCTTCATCGTATGTACCGCCAAAGCCGAAGGGAGAAAGCGGGGACTGAAGAATCAGCTTTTCAAGCTTTTCCCCATGGTCAATGGCATACTGCATGGCAATACCGCCGCCTAAGGACCAGCCAAGGAGAGAGAAACTGTCCCAGCCGATTGCCTCTGCGAAGGCATCTACATCGTCAGAGAAATCCCTCATGCCTCGAGTCGCGTCAACGGGAAGGGCCTCAGACTCTCCAAAGCATCGCATGTCCGGAGCTACCAGTTCAAACCTGTCCTCCAGTCGCTTCATAATGGGAAGATAGAACAGGGAAGATGACGCGTTGCCGTGAATAAGCATAAGCCTGGGTGCACCGGACTTTCCGGCGTGATGATATGCCATTGTCAGGCGGGGAGTCTTTACGGTTTGCGTTTCAAAAAACATTGAAAATCACTCCGATTCTTTTCCTTTCTGTTTCAAAAAGCTAAAGTCAACCTCAACGCGGAAATTCATATCGCGAGCCTTTTCCGGCACTGGGACAGGAGCCGCAGGAATATAGTCTGTAAACATTCCCCGCTCCAGCACCTTCATGATCTCATCCGCCACATTCCCGAAATCTACCTCACTCTCGCTGAACATGCAGTATTTCAGACCTACAAAGTTGGAAATACCCATTAATGCGTAGGACAGCACATCAAGGTCAATGTTCGCCAATTCCCCATTATCCTGCGCTGATTTCAGACCGCGCACATAGGCTTTGTTGAAAGTCTCATAGTATTCGGTGAAAAGCTTTCTGTCAACATACAGAGACTCCCAAATAATGTTGTAAACATAGGGATGATCCCTTACATATTCAAGCCATGCAACAAGTCCGGCCCGCTCTGCCTCTCGCCTGGTTTTGCATCCGCGGGTCTTTTCGGCGAGCTCGCGTCTGATCGAATGACTGAACTGAAGAAGCATATAGCGATACAGGCTGATTTTGCTGTCGAAATAAACATAGAATGTCCCTGTGGCAACACCGGCCAGCTTTGTAATATCTCCTATATTGGCACCGTGATAACCTCGTTCGTAGATCAGCTGGGTTGCTGCCGAGAGAATGTTGTTGAGAGTCTCCACTCCCTTTGGTGTTTTGGGTACTTTAAGAAGGTCGTTCATAATTGCTCCGTTTACTTTTGTTTTATTGTCAGGTATTTATATATTTTATTATATCCGGCAGTAATTTTCAAGTAATCGGCACGAGAAAGTGATTTTCGATTCAGGTTATATTGTATTTTGCCTTGCTCGCATTGGCAAAGCCCAGAATCAGGCTGGCAAACAGCATAGGCTGCTCATACATGGAGGCGTGACCGCTGTTCTGAATAATAAGATAATGGCTATCTGCAATATGATCGGCAAGATACTTTTGTTCATCCACCGGAGTAAGGTAATCCTGCTGACAGGACACGATAAGTGTGGGGCACATAATCTTATCCAGTCTGTCACGAACATCATAGTTTGACGAACTGTTTGTCAGACGGATCATCGCGTTGATGAATCCCTCATTTGAAAACACAGGATACAGTATTTTTCTGCGCCGCTCCATCCAGTCATTGTTCTGGGTATAGAAACGGGGAGAGTAGATAACGGGAATTGATGTATAGTAATAGCTTTCCGGGTTGGCGGAGGCAAGATTCCATGCTTTGCCGATATCATCCAGCCACGGGCCGGTTGCCGCCGTTGCGTTGAAGAGGAGAAGCCGTTCAACTCTGTCAGGGTGGAGTATGGCATACTCAAGTCCCACCTCGCTGCCGTAGGAAATACCTGCGATAACGCAGCTTTCAAGCTGCAGCTCATTCAGAAGCGCGTCAACGAGACGGATTTGAATTGCGTGGTCATAGCTTTCGGTCATTTTTTCCGACTTGCCCTGATCCAGCATATCCACGAGAATAAGCATATTCTGTGCACTCAGAGGCTCTATAAACTCCTTCCAGCTTGCACAGGACATCATGATCCCGTTGAGAAGCAGCAGAGGCTTTCCCTCTCCGTAGGTCTCATAATAGACCTTTTTCCCCTCAAATATAAACTCGGCCATTACTTTTTACCGATGATGCCGCAGGCGAGCGCCTGATCCCAAAGCTCATCGCGGAACTTGGGATGAGCGATCGCAATGAGACTTCTCACACGCTGGTTGATGTTTGCCCCGCGGAGGTCTGCCGCGCCGTACTCGGTGATGACGAGATCAACATCGTTGCGGGAAAGGCTGACTGCCGCACCGGTCTGAAGCTGACTTACTATCTTTGAAACCTCGCGGCGTTCACCGGTAGCCTTATCCTTGACCATTGCGGTAGAGTACAGGGCAATAATGGAACGTCCGCCCTTGGACATCTGGGCACCTATTGCGGTATCAGACTGTCCGCCGGTGCCGGAGAACTGACGGGAACCGATAGACTCGGAGGCACACTGACCGGTCAGATCCACCTCAAGGCTGGTATTAATGGAAATCTGGTTGTCGTTCTGGGCAATGACATAAGGATCGTTGACCCATGCGCCGTCGTACAGCGCAACACCGGGGTTTTTATCGCAGAAATCGTAGAGCGCATTGTTGCCCAGAATCATGGTAGCCACCATCTGCCCCTTGTTGATATTCTTGCGTTTGTTGGTGACAACACCCATCTTTACAAGGTCGGCCATACCGCTTGTAATAAGCTCGGTGTGAATACCAAGATCGTTTTTGTCTTTCAGAAACTCCGCAACAGCGTTGGGAATGCCGCCGATACCGAGCTGAATACACGCTCCGTCGGGAACATAGTCTGCAATGATCCTGCCGATGGCTCTGTCCTTGTCGTTAACAGGGACATCGGGGATGGTGGGGATTGGATAATCCGCCTCGATTAGGTAATCCACATCGGATACATGCACCACCAGGTCGCCGAATACGAACGGGAAGTTGGGATTGATCTCCAGAATGGTTATATCTGCGGCTTCCATCATTCGGCGCTCATAGGTGTTGGAGGTGGAAAGAGAAATAAAGCCGTTGGCATCGGGCATGGACGCAGAGCCGACATAGATATTGGGTTTGTTGCGATACAGCCACTTTGATGACGCGAGATGAAGATGGTTGGGGATATAGGCCATGTTGCCCTGGGCCTGGGCCTTACGCATTGCGGGTGCAAAGAACCATCCGTCAACCGTAAATGTATCCGCATAGTCCGCATTGTAGAAATCGCAGGCATGGGTCGGGTTGCAGTTGACAATCCTGATATTGCTCACTTTTCCGTGCAGATTGTGTACATTTTCCATGAACAGTCCCGCCTCGGCTGCGCCAAGACCTGTAACAATGGTATCGCCGTTCTTAACGAGAGACAGCGCCTTTTCCAGAGTGATTATTTTAGACGAGTAATCCATAATGATATCCTCCTCGATAAATGTACAGACGGCGGCAAACCCACCGCCTGTACTATCATACATGATCAGCCAATGCTTGCAAGCACATCGTCAAGGCTCATGATGGGGCTGACGACCTGCAGCTCATAGTAACCGCTCTCCCCAACTTCAAGGGAAATGGTGTTAAGAGCAAGAGATGTGATAGCAAGTCTGTCACCGTTATGGAAGTTGATGGTGCCGCCCATGGGAACTTGGAATTCAACTTCTTCCATAACGTCGTTGAAGTTTGCCCAATTCAGCTCAAGACCCTTCGCATCGAGATCCTGAAGCGCCTGGACGAAGAGGTTGCCCGCAATATAGCCGGCCATTGCGTAGGAGTTGAGCGCATTGTCGTTGCCGGTGCCGCCGTTTTCAAGCTCCCATGCAGACATTGCTTCATAGAAGGTCATGTAGCCGGCCATGCCCTCGTCGGTGCTGGTGTCAAGCCATGCGGTGGAGTAAACGGTGCGGTCTTTGGTGATGGAGCCGTTTTCGACAAATGCACCAAGGGTGACTGCGGAAGCGTTAACATAGGAAGTAATGACATTTGCGTTGTAGTTTGCGTCACGCATTGATGCCATAAGCGTTGCAAGGGGTGTCTGGTTCATGCAGGCAATGATGACATCGCAGCCGTTATTCTTGAGCACGTTGACCGCGGCGGAATAGTCGGTAGCGGCAGCGTCCACATCCTGATAGAATATTTCGACATCAAGAGTCTCGGCCTGCTTCTTTACGCCATAGACGAGTCCGGTGCCGGCATCATCGGTGGTGGCAACCACGCCGATCTTGGTTCCGCCCAGACCGAGGCTGCCCTCAACGGGTGCAACTGCACGGGCAAGGAGGACACGGCCTTCGGAGTTGTAGATGGGCTGTACGGGGTAGACGACCTTTGCGTTGCCGGTTGCGCCTTCCTGATAGAGATCCTCAATGCCGGTCGCGGCATAGACCATAGGAATCCCCATTTCTTTTATGTAGTCAAGCGTTGCGCCAACGGTATTGGTTCCAAAGTGTCCGACGATGGCAAAGACCTTGTCGGTTTCCACCAGAGTCTTGGTGTAGGTCAGACCCTGCGCTGCATCAAAGCCGTCATCATAGTGGATGAGCTGGATGCTCTTTCCCCGAAAACCGCCCTGATCGTTGTACTCCTTAAATGCGGCATCCATGCCAGCGTTGAAGGGGACGCCGACGGTAGCGAACGAGCCGGTAGTGGCGGCGGTATTGCCGACATAAATGGTGGTGTCGTCAACCCCCTGAACAGGAACGAAGGGAGCATAGCCGTCATCTGCAGGTGCTTCCGCGGGCGTCTCGGCAGATACTTCTGAGGTAACTTCTGCTGCAGGCTGTGTAGCAGCGGGGGCTTCTGCGGGCTCATTTGTCAGACCGCCGCATGCGGTCACGGCTAGGCACAGAGCCAGTACGAGCAGGATAGAGAGCAGTTTTTTCATAAAAAATCTCCTTTTCAATAATTTGTCTGCATTGGTCAACTATTTTTATCGCCTGAGCGATGGTTTCTTACGCTTTTTTATTCCCGAGATATGCCTCTATGAGGCGTTCATCGTGGATAAGTACATCCGCAGGTCCGCTCATGCTTATCTTTCCAAGCTCCAGAACGTAAGCCTTGTCCGCAATTTTCAGCGTGGCAAGTGCGTTCTGCTCCACAATAAGTATTGTGGTTCCCGACGCCCGAATTTCCTGGAGCGTTCGGAATATATCCTTGATAACCAACGGTGCGAGGCCAAGACTGGGTTCATCCAGCAGCAGTATCTTCGGGCTCGCCATAAGTGCGCGGGCGATGGCCAGCATCTGCTGCTCGCCACCGGAGAGGGTACTCGACTGCTGTTTGAGCCGCTCTTCCAGTCTTGGGAACAGCTCCAGCACCCGGCGCATATTTGCCTCCGCCTCGGCTTTGGACTTGATGCAGTATGCCCCAACGCGCAGGTTCTCCTCAACGGTCAGACCATTGAATATCAGTCTGCCCTCCGGGGACATATTGATACCCATCCTTGCGATTTTGCAGGCACGGCGGCCGGTAAGCTCCTGCTCCGCCAGCCTGACAGAGCCGGAGGCGGGCTTTATCATTCCGCTTATTGTGCGAAGCGTGGTGGTTTTTCCGGCACCGTTTGCACCCAAAAGGGCCACAATGCTTCCCTCGTCAATATCAAGGTCGATCCCGCGTATTGCCTGTATCGGCCCGTAATTCACGCGCAGGTCGCGAATTTCAAGTAAAGCCATTATTCCGCCTCCTCATCGACGCCGAGATATGCCTGCTGAACATCGCAGTTTGATTGAATCTCAGCGGGAGTACCATAGGCAAGCAGCTTCCCAAAGGCTATTGCACAGATGTTGTCGCACACATCCATTACAAGCCCCATGTCATGCTCCACCAGCAGTATTGTACAGTTGTACTCGTCGCGGATGCGCCGGATGAGCTGTGCCAGCTCGGCGGTTTCAGTGTCGTTCAGCCCGGCAGCGGGCTCGTCAAGAATGATAAGCCTCGGTGAGCACATAAGCGTTCTGGCTATCTCAATTTTTTTCAGGATTCCGTAGGGCAGTCCAAACGCATAGAAGTCGGCATACCCGGTCAGGCCCATGAAATCAAGCACCTTTCTGGCTCTTTCTCTCACGACTTGGTTTTCCATCTTCATTTTCGGGAGATGCAGAGCGCTTGCCGCAAGCCCGGAGGTAAACTGTCTGTGCCCGGCTATCATTAGATTTTCAAGCACGCTTATTTCCGGCACCACCTCAACGTTTTGGAAGGTGCGGACGATTCCGTGAAGAATTACGTCATGCACACGCTCGCGGGTAAGGTCAATGGTCTTGCCCTCAGCCGCCTTGAACAGGAGAGTTCCTGCGGTGGGCTTGTAAAACTGAGTAATACAGTTGAAGACGGTTGTCTTACCTGCTCCGTTAGGGCCTATCAGACCGAAAATTTCCCCTTCGTGTACGTCAAAGCTCAGATCATCCACGGCTTTCACACCGCCAAAGTACATTTTCAAGCCGTCAACATGCAGAGAAATGCCATCACCAAGGCTCATGCTGTCATCCGGAGCGTCCAGCCTCCTGATATCAGCTTCTGTGCTTTCAATCCTTGCAGTGAGCCTGTTTATGCGCTTTGCATACTTGCTGCGCGCAGATTCTTTTTTTCGCTCGGCATCGTGAAGGCAGTTTTCTCTGATCCTGTCGCAAAGCTTCCGGGCGTCATCTTCGCTTTTTTTGCAGGCTTCGGAGCCGATGCCTTCCCGGCGTAGTGCGGCAGCCTGCTCTGCGGCATGCGATTTTATGGTTTCAAGCTTTTTCTCATAAATCGCAGTGAGTTTTGCATACTCGCTGTCACTGAGATTTATGCCTGCGGCAGCGGCGTCGGAAAGGAGCTTCGAAAAGCGCTCATTCTCGGATCTGACCCGAGCCTCAGTGACTGCTTCGGCAATCTTTTCCGTCTCAGCGAAAGCAAAATTGTCCTCAGCAAGTTTACGCCGGATAGCAGCCGTACCGGATTCAATTTTCTCCGCTGCTTTCCGATCTATGCCGTCGAGCATTAATTTGCAATAATCCTCGTATGTACTGCGAAGACTTGTCAGCCTGCGCACTTTTTCGAGAAGTCTGCGCTGCTTACGACTGCCTGCCATATTCACGCAGCCTCCTCTCAACATTTTTCTTTTTCACCCAAGCGCTGAACATGACTACCATCTGGGCAAATCCGCCGGGGAAGAACATGACCACAAGGATGATCAAAACTCCCGTGACCATTGTAATAAACGCCGGATTATCCACAAAAAACTGTATCTTGCTCAGAAACATGGACTGCAATCCATAGATGATGAATGTACCGAAGGCCGTGCCCCACAGTGACTTTGCTCCGCCTATGATGACTGCGCCAAGAATGTTGAGCGAAGTGCTCAGCGTCAGCAGAGTCGAAGTCGCGGTGGTCATGTTTCGCACATACATCATGTGTAAAAGTCCACCCATTGCGGCATAGACAGTGGAAATGACGAAAGCCAGAAGTCTGTATTTCATCAGGCTTATTCCCATTGCCTGTGCCACTGAGGTGCTGTTTTTCATTGTCAGCATTGCCCTTCCCACCGGACTGCGGGTCAGGTTTGACGTAAGTATCATGAGCACCACAAAGCTTGCGAGAACAAGAAGATATACAGCCTTTTCGTTTACGTTTACACCGAACAGGCATACATTTGTGATGTCGATCTTGATCGTTGCCTTTATTGCCATAAGAAGGTTCCTGATGATCTCCGCCAAAGCCAGCGTCATGATGGCAAGATACATGCCCTCTATTCTCAGCGAGATAAAGCCCACGATTACGCCAATAATGATCGATACTGCCAGAGTTACCGCCAGCGCAGCAATGTAGGGAGCACCCAGCTCCTGCACTATATAGAACGCCGCATAGGAGCCAAGTCCGATAAACCCCGCAGTTCCCAGCGAAGCAAGCCCCGAATAGCCCAGCAGCAAGCAAAAGCCGATCGCTACGATCGCATATATCAGCGTGTTGCCAAGCGCATAGACAAATGAGGAGGATACCAGTCCGTTAAGAGCAAGTATTTGGAGCAGTGCGAGAATTACGCCCACAAGTGCGATCTGCGTGACAGGCTGTGAAAACACATTCCGTATGTTACCAACGGGTGAGGCTTTTCTGCTGTGTGGGCAGACGGATTCGATATACTCTTTCTTTATATCCATACTGTCACCTCAGACCTTCTTAATGGTCCTCTTGCCGAAAATGCCTTCCGGCTTTATCAGAATAACTACAAGCATCATCACATACACGATCACCATTTGCCAACGAGAAATTCCGGAGAACCCTTTGAAATTTGCAAGGAAGCCCACACAACTCGCTGCCAGAGGAATAAGCACCGCACCGACTACCGGCCCATAGAAGGTCGAGAAGCCACCCAGGATACCGGCAAGAAACGCATTGACCTGTATCGTTGTCATAAACGATGCGGATATTGTGGTTCCGCCTCCTGCATACATGACCGCAGCCAGAACGCCCAGCGCACCGGCAATTGACCAGGAAACAGCGGTAATAATATGGGTATCAACGCCCATAAGCTCTGCGGTAAACTCGTTGGAGGCAGTTGCTCGTACACCCAGTCCCCACTTGCTGTACTTCAGCAGAATAAAAAGCAGCGCAAGCACAGCAACCGTGATGGCAAGGCAAATCAAAGCGTGCTTTGTGATAACAATCTCACCGCCGCCCAAGGGAATTACTATGTTGGGAGGAACTTTTGCCTTTACCGTGTTGTAAAACGCTTCAAAGGGAATCCGTTCGGGAGTACCGAAAACGAGTGGGATGCCGCCGAAAAACAGTGACACAATGCCCATTGTGATGATCTGTTTTCCAATGGCGTTAACACGTCTGCCGTTTCGGAAAATGAAGACATCGATCACAAGGCCGACAACAACGCCTGCAAACATTCCCGCGAACACGCCCAACCACACCGGAATCCCTTTGTCGTTGAGAAGGTACGCCACAAAGTAGCAGCCGAACGCGGCAATGGCGCCCTGGGCAAAGTTCGTTGTTGTAGATGTCCTGAATATCAGCGTTACCGCAAATGCGGCCAGTGCAGTAACGCAAATGCTCAGAAGCGACCCGCAAATTGTTGACAAGAAGGACGTAAACAAGTGATCAACCCCACTTAATAACGTTTGCTGCCCAAGTATAGCCGATCCCGGCAGCGATCATGCATACAACAGTACCGGGCTTGACCTTCCCCTGCTCAAGACCGAGCTTGAGAGAAAGGATCTGGTCGACCTGACCAATGTGACCATAGTCTTCGAGGTAGATGGTCTGATCCTCGGTAAGACCGAGATCGTTCAGCATACCCATATGACCGGATCTCTTGATGTGAAGAATGTCAAGGTAACCGATATCCTTACGGGTCATGCCGGACTTGCGGAGAGCTTCGTCAATGCAGTGGTACCAGTTGGGCATGGAAACCGTGTTCAGAAGACCTTTCATCTTGGGGGAATCCATCAGTCTGAGCATACCGAACTCGGAGATGTTCTCCGGAGTAACAGGCTCCAGAATACCGCCGACCTTGGAGCCACAAGTGTGAACAACGGAGCCATCGCTCTTAATGTGAGTACCAAGAAGCTGATTTTTCTCATAGCCCTTCTGAAGAATGACTGCCCCGCCGCCTGCGCTGAGATTGAACATGAAGGAGACGTTGCTGTCCTTAAAGTCGATAAAGTCGCAGTTTCTGTAGCCACCGGCCACAAGAATGGTCTTGCACTCGTCGTCAGACTGAAGAATATCTTTTGCCAGCTTCATTGCGGAAACTGTGGTGCAGCAGCGGTTCTGAACGTCAATGCACCATGCGTTCCTTGCACCGATTCGATCCTGAATGTAGCAGGCGGAGGTGGTAAGAGGATATTCCTTCCACTCCTCACCGAAGCAGAGAATTGCGTCGATGTCCAGAGGATCCATGCCGGTGCTCTTCAGACAGTCAAGCGCCGCCAGTGCCCCCATCTCCTGGGTGCCGTCACAGGGATCGTTGGAGGGTATGTATTTCTGGTTGATTCCGAGCTTGTTTCGGACGGCATCTTCGCTCCATACTCCGCCGGTGGCGTCGGAGATTTCCTTTGCTGTCATGACCTTCTTGGGCAGATACACGCCGATACCGACGATGCCCACGGGAATGTTGCTGCTCATTATTAATATCACGCTCCAAAACATAATTTTTCAGTTTTAATCAAAAACATGAACCGCCATTCATGCTGTGTTACTAATATAACAGTCAAATAGTGTGCTGTCAACAATATATCCGCTCTTTTTTTCCGACATTTTGTACAAATTTATAATGTGTTTTTTGGCATTGACAACGAAGATACAAAGTGATAGCATTAACATGAACCGCCGTTCATGTTATTTTTTTCAAGGAGGCCCAATAAATGAAAGGCATCACCATCGGAGAAATGAAAATAGGAGACAACGCATCGTTTACCAAAACCATAACCGATACCGACATTTACCTGTATGCAGGTATCAGCGGAGATTTTAATCCCGCGCACGTTAATCAGGTCGAAGCCGAAAAGGGTATGTTCGGAAAGCGCATTGCACATGGTATGCTCTCTGCCGGCCTTATTTCCGCCGTTCTCGGAACAATGCTGCCCGGCCCCGGCACAATTTATATGGGACAGGAGCTTCGCTTCACCAAGCCCGTATTTGTTGGTGACACCATTACCGCCACCATAACCGTTGCCGAGCTCATACCCGAAAAGAACCGTGCAAAGCTCGAGACTGTCTGCACCAATCAAGACGGCGAAGTCGTCATCAAAGGCATGGCAACTGTAATGCCGCCGAAAGCGTAATTCATTTATCCCGTAGGAAAAACGCAGTCAGAAAAATTTATCCGGACTTTTTTGTCAAGCGCAAGAGCCCGCTGCAAAAGAATTAATTTTGCAGCGGGCTCTTGCTTTGGTGCTTTATGAGCATACTGAAGCTTTTTCCTAAGCAACGATCATAGCCGTCAATCAGAAGATAGAATATCCTTGTCAGGCGTCTCTGTCCAAGCCGGCTTCTCAGCAAATGTAAAAGCTCTCTGTCTTACAAAACATTAGGAGCTGCTCAATGCTTTCCGCATTCGCTGCTGCCAGCGCACTACATATTGCGCGGACGCATCTGCATATTCTGTAATGACCTACTCGAGAGGAGGAATCGTCTATCGAGATAATAGTCCACTACCCTACTACTGAAAACCAGGCTGTGCTCGATGAACGTGTTGCCAGGTTCCACGCCGAGTATGTTGCCGATTACATAAACAAGCTGCATTGCCCAACTGAGCAGAAACTGAAACTTCTTGATGCCGTTGCTAAGACAATATCCGAAGACCTTAATATACAAAATTAAACTTATCAGGGAAACTGCTGACCGCTATTTCTTTATAGAGCAGTTCTTTGAAACAGATCTTCAAAAGATTACGCCCAGAGCACCAATGGGCTCACGCATCTTCGACTTAACGCAAATACCGGAAACAGAAAGCCTGCCTAAGGTAGACCAGATAGCTAAATTGCTTTCCTTAAAAACCTGGGGTTAAACAGTCTCAGCCGTCGTGCAAATAGCTTGCACCACCGAAGTTTATTATCTCGGTGGTGCCTTTTACCTCGACTAAACCGCACAGCGCGGTTTTTCACTCTGTGCAAGTGCCGCTGTGCCAGTATTTCTCACTCCCCTGCGTCGTCTCCCGCACCGCAATGGGAAGCTGCAAATGAACAGTGGCGCGAAAATGCGTTGTAAAAAAGTTTTGGTCATAAGAAACGCGCCATCTCCGAGTGTGCAGAACACGCGCCTCTTTTCCTCTCTCCGTTCCAAGCACGCCGCCAAAACCGGTTTGCCTGTCTTGCGCCATTGCGTGATGTTTACATTTTCTATGCAGCGGCTGGCATAGGTGGCCAGGCGCACGCCCCTGTCATCCCGATAGGTGTTGACACCCTTGATCAGCCCGATGGTGCCGATGGAGATCAGGTCGTCAATATCCTCGGTCTGGGTGTAATATTTCTTGATAATATGGGCCACAAGGCGGAGATTGTGCTCCACCAGGCGGTTGCGGGCCTCCAGGTCCCCCGCGGCCCAGCGCTGAAGACAGTCCTGTTCCTCGGCCCGGCCCAGGGGTTTTGGGAAAGAATCCCCCGGGGAGACGCGGAGCATAAGCAGCAGGCTGTTCATCAATAGCAGAAACGCGCTTTCCAGCATTTTATCACCCCGCTTCATCATATTCCCCCCCGGCAGGTCCAAATTCCCGGAGCCGGGAAAAAGAGGGCGGCGGCTTTCGCGGTTTCCGGAAACAGCAGGCGCCTTCCAAGCGCGCCCCGGGCGATTTACAAAGTGCCGGCGGCGGTGTATAATCGGGCAAAAAGCAGGATGGAGCGTGACGGATATGAAAAGACATCTTTTTCTCACCGGCCCCTCGGGCTGGGGGAAGAGCACGATAATCAGGGAAGAGCTGGGGGGCGCCCTGGCCATGGCCGGAGGCTTTGTGACGGAGCGAACCGTCTCCCCCGAAGGGCGGCTGCTGGGCTTTGATCTGCTGCCGGCCGCGGCGGCTGGCGGCGTGGAGGGCTTTGAGCCGCTGCGCTTTCTGGATTACAGCACGGAGCCGCCCGCCAAAAACAACGAAATTTTCCGCCTGAACGCCGCGCAGATGCTGGCGGAGGCGGTATATTACCCTTTTTCGCTCATAGACGAGTTCGGCGGTTTTGAGCTGATCATCCCGGAGTTTCGCGCGGCACTGACGGAGTTTCTCAACGCCGAGCAGCCCTGCATAGGCGTTTTGAAGGGCGGGGCCAACGCCGAGGAGCTGCGCCGCCGCTTCGGCCTGGGCGAGAAATATACGGCCTATACCCTTCGCCTGCTGGAAGCACTGAACGGAGATGAGGACACGCTGGTGCTGCCCCTGCGGGAAAAGGGGGACCCCGCCGCCCGGCGGATTGTGCGGCAATGGGCGCGGGAGTATGTGAAATGATCTACGAGGGCATGGAGGAAGCGGTCTTTTTAGACCGGCCCAACCGCTTCATTGCCCGTGTGCTGCTTCGGGGGAAAGAGACCGTCTGCCATGTGAAGAACACGGGCCGCTGCCGGGAGCTTCTTTTGCCCGGGAGCCGGGTCTTTATTCAGCGCGCCGCCAACGAAAAGCGGAAAACCGACTGGGACCTGATTTCGGTTTACAAGGGCGAAAGGCTCATAAACATGGACGCCGCCGCGCCCAACGCTGTTTTCGGCCAGTGGCTCCTGGAAGGGGGGCCGGGCTTTGTGCCGGCGCTTTTGAGGCCCGAGACAAGGCACGGAGACTCCCGCTTCGACTTCTATTTTGAGCATGAGCACCGCCGGGTCTTTGCGGAGGTAAAGGGTGTGACCCTTGAGGAAGCGGGCGTTGTCCGCTTTCCGGACGCGCCCACGGAGCGGGGCGTGAAGCACCTGCAGGGCCTTGTCCGCTGCGTCCGGGAGGGCTTTGAGGCCTGGGCGGTTTTTATCATACAGATGAAGGGTGTAAAATACTTCGAGCCCAACCGGGCCGCCCATCCGGCCTTTGCCGACGCCCTGCTTGCGGCCCGGGAGGCCGGGGTGCGGCTTCTGGCGCTGGACTGCCATGTGACGGAAAACGCCATCCGGGCGGCGGAGCCGGTGGAGATCCGGCTCTGTGCATCCCCCCGGGGGGCTTGCCGAAACGGGGATAAGATGTTATAATTTGTAATCAGTTAAAACATTAAAGCACGGAGGCCGCTATGCATCTGCCGGAGGAAGAAATATATACCCATGACCACGGGGACGGAAACCTGCACGCCCATCCCCATGGGCACAGCCATACCCAGACCAAGGCGGTGATCAACCGCCTGTCCCGGGCCATCGGGCATCTGGAATTCGTGAAGCGCATGGTGGAGAACGGCCGGGACTGCACGGAGGTCCTGGTCCAGCTTGCCGCGGTACGCTCCGCCCTCAACAGCACGGCCAAGGTGATTTTGAAGGACCACCTGGAGCACTGCATTTCCGACGCCGGAGCCGGAGACCAGATCCAGGCCCTCAACGAAGCCATAGACAAGTTCATGTCCTGAACAAAACGCCGTTCCGGGCGGCGCGGAGAAGACAG